>Ga0247611_10000015_pt1 | contig 303765 bp, 249 predicted proteins | sample 177DNAGHGhighgp2_FD_192422 | JGI IMG/M metagenome (GOLD analysis project Ga0247611, IMG submission 192422) | Sheep rumen microbial communities from Palmerston North, Manawatu-Wanganui, New Zealand - 1770 DNA GHGhigh gp2 | ecosystem: Host-associated > Mammals > Digestive system > Stomach >... | reverse complement strand
TAGAAGTAAATGTTCAAAACATGAACAGTGGATATTTCAATTGTGAAAAGATTGGATAGCCAACGTAAAATAGGGGTATTGAGAGTTCACTTATAGTGGACTCTTTTTTACAACCTAATTTCATCTACTCACTAAAGCAGAAACGGTAGATGTAAAGATGTCATCTTTATCAGTTAAAAGGAAAGTGGAATGAGAAGGGGAGAGCATAAATTGGTTCATCTTCTGTAAAAAGAAAATGTGAATTTTGGGAAACATCAAGTCGTTTCATTCTGCAAAGTTTAGGTTTACGTTTACCCATGTATATATACATGCCTCTCTAAACTTAAATATTAAACCTTCAATCTCCTGATTTGGGTTTACTATACCTTATTATATATATAAGAACATCTAAACTTAAACCTAAACCAACGACGTAAGAATTCATATATTTTTCTTTTAATCGAGACCGAATTTTGGAAAGATGATATATCACTTCTCCTAAATATGTTAAATAACAAACACATTCTGCAAGAAAAATAAGCAAAACGCACGTAATGTCAGGAGAAATTATTAATTTTGCAAGCAAAATTTGCAGAACGTGTTTGAGTCATGGAGATGCAATCAATGTTTAACAATTAATAGAATAAGAAATTAGTGACAAAGAATGAATAGCATGTTAGAAATAGAGAAAATCGGGTGCAGAATGTGCAGTCCATGCTCATAATGTTTCCCAGACGTTTTCCAGATTTCTGTAATGTGCTGATAATCAATATCTGTTAGCCGCCGCGCAGGCAGCATTGGAGGAATAAACTCTTCGTGTACAGATATTATAAAATAGGCGGTAAGGCTTTTGCTTTACCGCCTGTTTGTATTTAAAAAATATATATAAACAATGATTATAGAATAAGGAACTTTAGTTTAAGGCCAAATTAAGAACGTCTTTCAATTTACCAAATGAGGAATTTTGAGTTATCATTTCGCTAACTTGTTCTACTGGGGTCAAAATCTTTTGAGGACCATTTGATTCAATTATTCGTATCTCCATTTCCATCTTATGACCATCTATCTGAGACGATAGCTCATTTAAGATGGTATTCTTATTTTGCTTGAAGAATAATTCTACGTTGGGATTGGCTACAGAAATTTCAAATTTATTATTGTCGATTAGTTTTGGCTCAACACTTTCTATACGCATTTTGGTTGCGTTGTCAAATACGTCCTTATTGGAACACATTCCTTTCCAAGCTGTCAGAAGAGTCAGTTGGTCAATCTTTATATTTGTAATGACACTGTCATTAGGTGATTCAGTTAACCCTTTGTTGGCGGAACTAACAGTGGACAACTCTTGTGTCTTTGGCCCACTAAAGATTGAGCCTACTCGTACAACTTTCTTGGATGTGTCTGCTTCTTTCTGTGGTTTAGATATTGTTGTATGATTGACTTGGGACTTTTGTTGTAAAGTTTGTGCAACAACATTATTTTTCACAGATGTTGGAGCATTTGTGGAAGACACACGTTCTGCTGACGATGTCGTGGCGTTTGACGATGGAATAGAGCCCGGTTGAGATGTCTCGGATGCCTGCCTACTGTGTGTAAACACAGGTCTCAATCGGGCATTAGTTGGGGGAAGAAGCTGAACCCTGTGCTAGTTGACTTATTTCGATTAAGCTTATTTCTACTAGGAGCCTGCGATTCTGACTTTCTTTGTAGTGAATGTCACAATCGGTGCATTTGCGGATGGCTCCATATAGAAAATTTAAACTACAACGTGATGCTTGCTCTGCATAGCGTTCCCTCACGTCATCAGAAGTTTCTAATAATATCGTCGTTGACGCATCTTTGCTAACCAATAGATTTCGAAGATGAGTGTTTAAACCTCCTATAAAGTAAGAACCGTCAAATCCTTTATTTAAAATCTCATTGAAAGTGAGCATAATGGATGGAATATTACCTGAAAGGAACGAGTCGGTCAAGGTGAAGTAGTAGTCGTAGTCTAAAACATTAAGGTCGGAGATAGTTTGCTTATAGGTGATATTACCTTGGCAGAAGGATGCCACTTGGTCGAATATCGACAGGGCATCACGCATACCGCCATCAGCTTTTTGTGCTATTACATTTAAGGCAGAACGTTCATAGGTTATGCCTTCTTTTTGAGCTACTCGCTCCAGATGACCAATTATGTCGTCTATGGTCATACGATTAAAATCATAAATCTGGCAACGAGATAGTATGGTTGGTAATAACTTGTGCTTTTCTGTTGTTGCCAATATGAAAATGGCGTATGAAGGAGGTTCTTCAAGCGTCTTTAAAAAAGCATTGAATGCAGAGGTAGACAGCATGTGCACCTCGTCTATTATATATACTTTATACTTGCCAATCTGAGGAGGTATGTTCACCTGATTGCATAACTCTCGGATGGCATCAACACCATTGTTAGATGCAGCATCTAGTTCATGGATGTTAAGTGAGCGTTGCTCATTGAAAGAACGGCACGACTCACATTCTTCACAGGCATCTCCATTATCCTTAGGATTCATGCAGTTGATAGTCTTTGCAAATATGCGGGCACAGGTGGTTTTACCTACACCGCGAGGACCGCTGAACAAGTAAGCATGCGCTAACTTGCCAGATGAAATGGAATTCTTGAGAGTGGTAGTCAAAGACGACTGACCTACCACTGAATCGAAAGTCATTGGACGATATTTGCGTGCTGATACTATATAGTTTTCCATATATATATTATTTTCTTTGCAAATTTAATCTTTTTTTTCAGAATAACAATAATCTTTGTAACAACATAAGCAAATAATTAATTAAGTGTTAAACTTCCATAATATTTATAGATATGTTTATCTCTTATAACTTTTTTTACTAATTTTGCGTTCGCATTTATCCAGACATGGGGTTGACACGGATTTGACAGCATGTAGAGGTGGTGCGTAAGCATGCAGAGCGTTGATGGCTGGCTCTTTAATATCGGCTCTCATTAAATTTATCTGGCGAAAACAACTACGCGCTCGCTGCCTGATTGAAGTATAGTAGATCAGCTTTATTCCTACACTAGGTGAAGGAACGAGCCATCGCCCTGATAGCCTTTTTTCCGAGGCGATTAGTCAAGCGGTGCAGCAAAATCGGAAATAGTTGTCATTGGCCTCGAAGTGTCAATGAATTTTTAGAGGATAAGGAAATAGTTGGTTGTCCGGCTCTTGCTATTTCACGAAAATCCTAACCGGAATAAGCATGTAGAAAGCGTATGGCTTCCTTGTTTGGACGAGGGTTCGACTCCCTCCAGCTCCACAACAATTTTTGTTTTTCTTAATTTTTAATAAAAACTAGAATAATACATATAATTGTATTGTCCTAGTTTTTATTTTTAATACTTTTTTATTATATTTGCATTTAAATAGGGGATAATTATTTTTTATTAATCTTATTAAATCATTATGAAGAATTTACTTTTATATTTAACTTTAAATGTTTTAATTATGTCTACACTTAATGCACAAAACATCTATGATTTCACTGTGAAAAATAGAAAAGGCGATGATGTTCAAATAAGTGAATACAAGGGAAAAGTCTTGTTAATCGTAAATACAGCTACGAGATGTGGGTTTACTCCTCAATACACGGAACTACAAAATCTCTACGACAAATACGCTGACAAAGGATTTGAAATACTCGATTTTCCTTGTAACCAATTTGGTGAACAAGCTCCTGGCTCGAATGAGGAAATACATGATTTTTGCACACTTAATTATAGCATCAAGTTCCCTCAGTTAGGTAAATTGAATGTTAATGGTGATAATGAACACCCTTTGTTTACTTTCCTAAAAAAACAAAAACCATTCGAAGGGTTCGACCTTAATCATCCAATCGGCAAAATTCTTGAAGATATGCTGCGCAAACAAGACCCTGACTACGATAAGAATCCTAGTATTAAATGGAATTTTACAAAATTCTTAATTGCTAAGGACGGAACAGTCGTTAGGCGATATGAACCAACTCAAGATATAGCTGATGTGGAAAAAGACATCATACAAGAAATAAACAAATAATATAATGGGATTATTATTTAGGTTCTTCTTTTGTTCTCTATGTGTGTGGTTTTATAGCTTTTATGCAGAAGCTAATGTCACATCGGACTCCCAAATGGAAAAACTCAATAGGGGGTTGATTGTTTTTCCTTATGAAAAAGAGAACAAGTCAAACTGTATTGTAAGCTGGCGTTTATTGGGGACAGACCCCGATAACGTCAGTTTTGACATTTATAAAAATGATAAAAGGATAGCAAAAAATATTAAGGATAAAACCTTTTATAAAATTTCAGATATCAGAAACACCGACAAATTCCATGTTGTAGCTAAAAATGGACGGTCTATTTTGGATAAGTCACAGACGATTGCTCCATGGGATAATTTTTTCTGGACAATAAAACTCGACAGACCACAACCTGAACAAATACATAATTCACGAAGATATGAGTATTTTCCTAATGACTGCTCTGTCGGTGATGTGGATGGCGATGGAGAATATGAAATCATTGTGAAATGGGATCCTGGCAATTCGCATGATAATAGTCATAGAGGATTCACGGGCAAAGTTTATATTGATTGTTATAAACTAAATGGTACCAAATTATGGAGAATTAATTTGGGAAACAATATTCGTGCAGGAGCGCACTATACTCAATTCATGGTTTACGACTTTGACTGTGACGGAAAAGCAGAAATGATGTGTAAAACAGCACCTGGTACTATCGATGGAAAAGGATTATTTGTTTCTGAAGCCGCTGATGACGATAGAATAAAATACACTGATAATCAAGCCGACTATCGTAATAGAGATGGGTCTATAATGGACGGACCAGAATTTCTTACTATTTTTGATGGATTGACAGGAAGCGCATTGCACACTGTTTATTATAATCCAAACAGAAATGGTAGTTTAGGAGATGACTACAATTATCCTAACGAATATTTTTGGGGAGATGCAAATGCAAATAGAAGTGAGAGATATCTTGCGTGTGTGGCATATTTGGACGGACCAGACCAAATTCCTGCTGCTGTTTTTGCTAGAGGGTATTATACAAGAGCATATTTGTGGGCAGTTCAGTTTATAAATGGAAAGATAAAAACAAAATGGCTGCACGAATCCGCGACAAAGAATCTTGTGCGTGTTACTGATGAAAATGGGATTCTCAACTCTTATGAATATAATAATAATACTTTTGATGGTAGAGATGGTTATACATGTTTCGCACAAGGTGCACACAGTATAGCTGTAGGAGATGTCGATGCAGACGGAATGGATGAAATTATGTTCGGCGCGGCTGCTGTAGATCAAGATGGAATGCTTTTATATTCTACGGGTCTTGGACATGGAGATGCAATACACCTTTCAGATTTGGACCCAGACAGACCAGGATTGGAATTTTTTATGCCACATGAACATTGGCCCTATGGAGTTTCTCTCAGAGATGCAAAAACCGGAGAAAAATTATATTATGAAACATCCTCAGAAGACAATGGAAGAGGATTGGCGGCTGATATAGACCCTGAATATCGAGGATTTGAATTTTGGTCGGCTGCTAACAGAAATATTTATAATGTTAATGGAAAAGTAGTTGCTAATAATCCAGGTTCTATTAATTTCCGTATTTATTGGGACGATGACCCCTATGATGAATTGTTCGACAGAGGTCATATCACAAAATGGAATGGCAACAAGATGAATAAACTGTTTTTGCCTGGTAATATTGATTTCACTGACATATTAAATTCAAGAACTTGCAATGGCTCAAAGGCTACGCCTAATTTAATAGCTGATATTTTCGGGGATTGGAGAGAAGAACTTGTGTTATGGAGCTCGGATGACTGTTCTACTCTTGTAATTTTTACATCCAATATTATGCCTAAGTTCAGAATGCCTACTCTAATGCATGACCATTTATATAGAATGAGTGTGTGTTGGCAAAATGTAGCTTATAATCAACCACCGCACTTAGGATATTATCTCCCTGATAGCGTCAATGTTATTATGAATAAGTAATGATTGTTAATTCTGATTTCATGACTAAAGTACATATAATTAATGCTGATTTTTCTCAAAAGCTATCACTAAGTTTTGCACCGGGGATAAAGGCCGGGTTCCCATCTCCAGCTGATGACTATGTGCATGACACTCTTGATTTTAATAGAGATATGATACGTCATCCTGAAGCAACTTTCTATGGAAGAGTTGATGGGGATTCGATGATTGATGCAGGAATATCCGACGGAGATATTGCTGTAATTGATAGGTCTTTGGAACCACAACATGGAGATATTGTCGTGGGATATGTTAATGAAGAATTTACAATTAAATTCTTGGATTTGTCTCATAAAAGTGATGGATATATCGAACTGAAACCTGCTAACCCTAAATATAAACCTATTATAATTGATATTAATGACGATTTCGAGGTGTGGGGTGTGGTTGTTTGGACTATTAAAAACTGGAAGAAGTAAATAGCATTTTAATGTATGCAATTATAGATTGTGACAATTGTTATGTTTCGTGCGAAAGGGTTTTCAGACCTGATTTAAATGGAAAGCCTGTCGTTGTTCTAAGTAACAATGACGGATGTGTGGTGGCAAGGTCGAACGAAGCAAAGGATTTGGGTATTAAGACGGGAATCCCTTATTATCAACTAAAACAGCAATTCCCCAATAATAAAATTGCAGTTTTTTCCTCTAATTATGAACTCTATGGTGAACTAACGGCCAGAGTCGTCGAGATAATAAAGAAAGAATCACCCGATTATTTTAGATACTCTATTGATGAATGCTTTGTCTATTTCGATAATCTTCATGATGTGGATTTTAAGAAATGGGGCTCAAATTTGCATAAGAAAATATTAAAGGAAGTGGGAATGCCTGTTAGTATAGGGATTGCTACTAATAAAACTTTAGCTAAGGTTGCTAGTCATTTCGCTAAAAAATACAAGGGATATAGACATTGTTGCATTATTGATTCAGAGGAGAAAAGAATCAAAGCATTAAAACTGTTCCCTGTAGAAGATGTCTGGGGAATCGGTAGAAGATATTTCAAAAAAATAAGTTCTTATGGAATAGTTACTGCATTTGATTTTGCAAGTCATTCGGATTCTTGGATCAACCTCACTTTTAATAATGTTGTAATTCTTAGAACATGGATGGAATTAAACGGAATTGATTGTGTCCCTAATGAGTCAATGGCAAAAAAGAAAAGTATTTGTACCAGCAGAAGTTTTAAGGGGATGATTACTGATATTGAGGAACTGAAAACGCATGTCGCTAACTATGCCGTAAGATGTGCTGAAAAACTGCGTAAACAAGGAACCGTTGCAAATGTAATAGCTGTCTTTCTTAATACTAATCCTTTCAGAGAAGACCTCCCACAGTCTTTTGACTTTATGGAAAAAAAATTGGTCACACCGTCAAATTCGGACTCGGTATTAGCTAAAAAAGCTAATGAAATTATTGATACTCTTTTCAAAAAAGGATTTCATTATAAAAAAGCTGGTGTCATTGTAATGAGTATCGTACCTAATTTGCCAATCCAACAAGACCTTTTCGATTTAGACGCTGAGCAAATTCAAAAAATGAAAAGAATAGATGAGGTTGTTGACAGAATAAACAAAATAAATGGTTCGGAAACTATTGTTTTAGCAGCACAACAGTATTATACTAAGGATATTAATGGGAAAGCTGATGTCTTCGCTAATGCTATAAAACACGATTTCAAAAGTAAAAATCCAACAACCAGATGGACTGATATAATAAGGCTTAAATAATATGCAAGTAAATTTTTTAATAAATATCAATGAAACAATTAAAAAAAACATTATTTTTTTTGTAATAATGTTTTTATGTGTGTATATTTGCATTTATTAATATATAAAAAATAATTTTAGAACTATGGCAGATCAGTATTATCCAGAAGAAAACCAATATGGTCAAGGATACCAACAACCTCAGCAAGGATACCAACAACCTCAGCAAGGTTATCAGCAACCGCAGCAAGGATACCAACAATCGCAACAAGGTTATCAACAATATCAACAACCGCAGCAAGGATATCAACAATACCAACAACCTGGTTATCAACAGCAATATGCTTACCAGCCAGGATATCAGCCGGATATGCAGGGCGTGTACAAACCTAGTTCCAATCTTGTGTGGGCAATACTGACAACAATTTTATGTTGTTTGCCTTTTGGTATAGTTTCTATTGTATATGCATCTAAAGTGGATTCATATTGGGCGCAAGGTAATTATCCTGCTGCACAAGATGCATCTAAAAAAGCCGGAACATGGGCAATGTGGGCTGCTATTTCTGGTGTAATTGTTCTTGTTATATATATAGTAGCTATTATTGCAACTGGAGCATCATTATACGAAGCATCAAGATTTTACGATTTTTAATAATAAAGATTTTGAATAATTCAACAATGCACAAAGCATTTAAGGATACATATATTTTTATTCCTAATGAAACGTCTTTATATATTAATAATTCCCGCTATTATTATCATAGCGGGATTTTTTTATTATTGTGTTGATCCTAATAAATCAATGTTAATGCCCAAGTGTCCGCTAAAACTAATGACAGGTTATCAATGTCCGTCATGCGGAGCGCAAAGAGCAATTCACGCTTTTCTACATGGGAATTTCTATGAAGCAATTGCATATAATTTCTTTTTTATTATTGCTATCCCATTTCTTTTAATTACTGCTTATGCTGTTTTTATGAGAGCTCGGAAAAATCCTTCTAAATTGACAATTAAACTTTATGATTTTACCACTAATAGATATACTTTACTTGCTTATGTATTTCTGTTTTTCATCTGGTGGATTATAAGAAATTTAATTGGTTGTTAGGTAGTAATATTCATACGAATGCGCCATTCTTGGGGATACAAATTATTTGCATGATTGCCAACATTATTTACAAAACCTAGTGGATGACCTTTATATTTAACCAATATATGCCCACGTGGCGCGTCTGGCAATCGAAGACTATCACAGTGTAGATAGGATAGGGCAGAGGATAAGTCTAATTCAACACTTGGAAATTTTTCTGGATTAAATATTGTGCTCATGGCGAGTGAATGGCTCGGAGTATATTTCTTACCTTTTAGAGAGGCGAGTTTAATTCCTTTATGGAGCACACGCAATTTTTTTTCACAATTATGAATTATACCTTGATGATTTTTATTAATGGCATAAAGCTCACCATTATCGTTTGAAATAAAATGATAGTTATTGCTGTCCTTAATCCATGATTGTAGTTCTTTTGAACGATTATTAATATGATTTTTTTTATCTTTCTTATGTGGTTTCTTGTTGCTGAGGCATTGGGAACCAAGTGGTTTCTGAAATAAACATGTAAAAAATCCCTCTCCCTTTATCTTATGGGGAAAAAAGTGATATACAGGGGTGTCATATTTTAAATAATTGGTAGTAACAATACCCCAGGCATCATCAATTTTATAAAATAAAGGCTTACCTCCTAATTCATGTTTGATATATTGTGCATTACACTCATCTTCATCTGTATTATATGTGCAGGTACTGTATATTAATAGGCCGCCTGGTTTCAGGCAATCCCAAATATTATGTAATATCTCACGTTGGCGGAGTGAACACATTGACACATTTGAAACACTCCACTCTGATAATGATTGGGCTTCTTTACGAAACATACCCTCGCCTGAACATGGGGCATCACATAATATAATATCAAAGTATACACCCGAACTCTTATAATCTTCTGAACTGTTGTTGGTTACAATAACATTTGGATTTCCCCATTTTATGATGTTTTCTATAAGAATATTGCAACGGCTACGAATAATTTCATTGGCAAATAGCAACGAGCCTTCCGGCATCTCAGATAATATATGTGTGGATTTGCCACCTGGTGCAGCGCATAAGTCTAATATATGTACAGGGTGGGAAGAAAAGAACTTCTTTAGTAGATAACCTATAAACATAGAACTCGCTTCCTGAACATAATAACATCCGCTATGAAATAATGGATCTAACGTGAATGACGGACGAGTGTCAAGATAATATCCATCTGAACACCAGGGAACACTTTCGGATATATTTAAGTGTGAGAATTCTTCAGTCGATGCTTTCTGACTATTTGCCCTAATTGATACAGGACAATTTTGAGATAGAGCATGCTCAAAAGCTGGCATTTCTGATTGAAGTATTCTATGCATGAGAACACGAAATTCTGTGGGTAGATTATTTGATGACATAATACTTTGCTTTTTACAAATATATGAATTTTTATATCATTTTTTTCTTTTTTGTTGATTAAAATATGAATTTTTGAAAAGATTTTTATTAAATTTGCAAAAATATATAATTATAATAACGTCTTTATGGAAAAATATTTTTTGGATTCGCTTGATAGAAAAATTTTAAAAATGATTTCTGAAAATGCCAGAATTCCCTTTTTGGAAGTGGCGAGAGAATGTAATGTATCTGGTGCTGCAATTCATCAAAGAATCCAAAAACTAACTAAAATTGGAGTTATTAAAGGTACACAATTTCAATTCGAACCTGAGAAAATGGGATATGAAACGTGTGCTTATATTGGTCTTTTTTTAAAAGATCCCAGTTCTTTTGATAGTGTGGTTGAGAAACTCTCAAAAATACCACAGGTGGTTGAATGTCACTATACTACAGGAGGATATGACCTTTTTATAAAACTATATGCAAAAAATAACCATGATTTGCTAACTATAATACACGATAAATTGCAACCATTGGGACTTGCGCGGTCAGAGACTATTATTTCATTTAAGGAAGCTATAAAAAGACAAGTACAGGTTCCTGATTAAATAAAGCTTAAATATTTTAAAAAATACAATGAATTATACTGCCATATGGAGGAATACTTTTAAAAGTTTCCTCCATTGTTTTTTCTCCTGACAAACTGCGACTTATGGCAAGCACACCACCATGGCAAAATACGCAAATACGATTGAACCCTTTTTCACGGACACTGTCTATAAATGATTTTACGCGGAATATTTGGTCTGAAAGACTTTCACCATTTGGACAACGAACAGTCAAATAATTTTCACACCATTTGCGAAATAATGGAACATTTTCATAAAGCTCATTATAACTGCATAACTCCCAGTCGCCAAAATCAAATTCTGAGAGACGTGAGTCTTGTATGGCGTCAGGATAACCACAATATGAAGCAAGCTTAACTGCACGAGACAATGGACTACTATATACCTTGTCGAATTCTATGCATTCCAATTCTCTTTTTACTTTTCTTGCCTCTTCTTCAAAAGTAGAGGCCAAATCAACGTCTGTTGAACCATAACAAATACCTGAAGGAACGGCTACACTTGTATGTCTAACGAAATATATTTCCATATTGCAAAATTAAGAATAATTATTAAGTCTTGGAATTATTTTTACAGTTATAATTCAATTCTTCGAGCTTTTATCTCATTTTAAGTTTGCTTATATAATAATTAGACTTTTTTTTACTAACTTTGCAAAATAATTAAAGAATAATTTTTAGTCCCAAAAGATTTTATCATGGAGTGGCTTCTTCAGCTTTTTAGTAATGGTGAATCGGTAGCTCATATTGTTTTACTTTATTCGCTTGTCATTACTATTGGTGTTTTATTTGGAAAAATTAAAATTGCAGGTATTTCGTTAGGAGTAACGTTTGTTTTGTTTGTTGGCATTTTTGTTGGACACCTGCTCAAACAAGGACAATTGTCTCTTGGTTATACTCCAGAACCTTTATCTGTTATTAATTTTATTCAGGACTTTGGACTTATTTTGTTCGTTTATTCTATTGGACTGCAAGTAGGACCATCATTTTTCACGTCATTAAAAGGAAATGGCATTACTCTTAATATGGCAGCTATGTCTGTCGTTTTTCTTAATATCATTGTTATGCTTGTGTTCTACTTTACCTGTATGGACACAAATGATAAGAACAGTTTTCCAATGATGGTTGGAGTGTTGTGTGGGGCTGTTACTAATACCCCGGGACTTGGTGCTGCAAATGCCGCATTAGAGCAAATAAATGCTAATACTCCTTTTGATGGAGGCATTCCTGTAATAGCTAATGGTTATGCTTGTGCATATCCTTTAGGTGTAATCGGCATTATTCTTTCCCTCATTATTATTAAGGTGGTTATGAAAATCAACTTGAAGAAAGAAGAGCATAACTATTATGAGAAAGAGGGTAATAAAACTGCTGTGAAGCCACATTTGATGCATCTTAAAGTTGTTAATCCTTCCATGCAAGGAAAAACTATTCTTCAAGTAAGAAACTATTTGGGACGTGATTTCGTGTGTTCTAGATGTTTGCACGAAGGACATGTCAAATTGCCTAACAAAGACACTAAACTTCATATCGGAGATCTTCTTTACATCGTTTGTGCAGAGGAAGATGCTGAAGCAATTGTTGCGTTTATAGGTGAAGTTGTAGAGGTCGAGTGGGATACACAGGATGTTCCTATGGCTTCTAAAAAGGTACTTGTCACCAAGGATAAGGTTAACGGAAAATCATTGGCTTCATTACATCCTTCCAGTATGTATGGAGTAAATGTTACTCGTATATATAGATCTGGATTTGAACTGTTTGCTTCCCCTCATATAACACTGCAAGTAGGTGATAGACTAACGGTTGTGGGACCTGAAGATGCTGTAGATAGATTCGCAAATAAAGTGGGAAATCAGGCTAATAGACTCGATAAACCGAATCTTGTTACCATCTTCTTTGGTATTTTGGTTGGTATCATCTTTGGTAGTATTCCATTTGATTTCGGACTTAGTATGCCCGTAAAATTAGGACTGGCTGGTGGACCTCTGATAATCGCTATACTTGTTGGACGTTTTGGTTATAAACTAAAACTTGTTGCATATACAACTAACTCTGCGTCATTAATGATTAGAGATATAGGGCTTGTGCTTTTCCTTGCAAGTGTCGGAATAAAAGCTGGAGGAAATTTTATAGATACTGTTATGAGTGGTGGACTTATGTATGTGCTTTATGGCTTCTGTATTACTCTGATACCGCTCCTTATAGTGGGGTTCTATATGAGAATAAAACACAAATTAAATTATTTTTATATTATGGGACTTGTCTCGGGTGCTACCACAGACCCACCAGCTTTGGCTTATTCTACAGCAACTGCAAATAATGACGTTCCGTCAATTGCTTATTCCACTGTATATCCTCTTTCTATGTTTTTGAGAATCATCACTGCACAAATGCTCATTCTTTTCTTCTGTACTTAATTTGATTTTGTATAATAAGTTTAACTTTTTACCTTTTGCAAACTTTTTTTGATTTTCTTTTCCAATATTCGGCATTGCACCCTTTTTATGCCATGGTCTTAGGATTGATGGTGGCATTTAATCCTTGCCAAATTGCTATTTGTATTTCTGCAATCGTGGCTAACAATACAGACAAGATTAATATTCAAAGCAGAACAAATGCTTTTGCTGCAGGTCGGGCCTCAATGTATTTTCTTCTTGGATTTCTTATTTTGCTTGTTTATCATTTTACTGACAAACAAATATTTGATTTCTCAGATTCTAAATTTGTGAGAATCGTTGACGAGGTTTTACCTTATTTTTGTCTTGCTGCAGGACTCTTCTTCATGCTAAGAGTTATTGTTAAACACCATAACCATGACAATTGTCATAATTCAAATCATATTATTAAACGAAATAATGTATTTGGGCCGTTTGTTTTAGGATGTGTGTTGGCTCTGGTTTTTTGTCCTGAAAGTGCTGTGCTCTTTTTTGCCTTTTTAATTCCTTTAGCTATAGCATCTCCTATAGGACTTATAAACATAGTTGTTTTTGCTTTTTCAGCCGTAACACCTATTGTTGTTGTTGCACGTATTTGTGGACGTTCTAAACTAAAGGTAAACGAAATGGAATTAAGGATGGAAAAAGTGCAATTATATATTAACTTAATTGCGGCATTGATTCTTTTAAGTATTGGAATCGTATTGTTTGCAATTTAGATGTTCATAATTTCACCTCATGTTTATAACTTTTTATGTTTTATATGATTTTTTTCTTAAATATTTAATATATTTGCAGTATGAAAGTATTTACAAAAAATTTAGAAATTTTACTGCTAAACCATGATTTGGTCATGGTTCCTGGTCTTGGTGGCTTTTTAGCTAATTATTCTCAAGCCGATATTAATGATGAGTGTGAAAACAATAATCAGGCGCTTGCACTCCCACCGTCCAGAAATATTGTGTTTAATAAAGACTTGAATGCTAATGATGGGTTAATGATTCATGCATATATGCAAAATTTTGATGCAACATATCCGCAAGCATTCAAACAACTTGAGGTTGATGTTCAGAAAATTAAAGATGAATTAACTGTAAATGGATTTGTTATTTTTGAAAATATTGGTACGCTTCATTTAAATATTGATGGAAACTATTCGTTTGAACAAATTCACGATTCCTTAGTTACACCTACTCTTTTTGCATTGCCTCCTTTATCAATTTATACTGTAGCACAACTTGAAAATAAAGAGGAAATTAATAATGCAATAAGACAAATTTCTGAGTTACAAGTAGAGAGTAAACCTGATAGAATCATTAAACGTAAGAGGATTTGGAAAGATGTTGCTATATCTTCTGCTGCTGCTATTACTTTGTTCTTCATGTTTGCTTTCCCTTATGTAAATAATTCAGGAAATAATGAAAAGATTGTTGCTGGCCCCAATGAAACTAATATTCAGGTTGTAGATAACCCAACTGTTCATAATAATGATAATCATGTAAATGAATATAATGCAAGTAATAATAGGCAAAATACTTCTGCTCAGATTATACTCCTGCAACCCAACACACAATCAAATAACACCGTGGTTATTTCAACAAATGATTTAAAGAATGCAAAACCATTAAATAGCCAAGACGGTGACTTTACAATTGTAGTTACAGCTGCTGCAAACGAATCATGCGCAATGTCTGTCATTAACAAATTAAACAAAGACAATATTCCTGGAGCTTATTATCATGAAGGGAATGATGGTAAATTTGTATGTTACTCTCGTTTTAATTCTGTTGAGGATGCTGTAAGTACAATTAAAGCTTTGAAAAATGTGAATAAAAGATTCAAAAAAGCATGGGTAAAAAAAATAACTAATTAACCATGAAGAGAGTAAAATGCCCCAAATGTGATCATTATATTGTTTTTGATGAGACATTATATAAGGATGGACAAGCATTAGTGTTTAGATGTGAGAATTGTAAGAAGGAGTTTGGTGTTAGAATAGGTGTGCATAAATTAAATGATATTCATGAAGAAACTAATATAGACGAACATCAATTTGACCAACAATGGGGAAGTGTTGTAGTCGTCGAAAATAAATTCGCTTACAAACAGATTATCCCACTGGAATTGGGTGATAATGTATTTGGCAGATATTTAAAGGGAAATAGTATTAATAAACCTATTTTCACATCTGATCCAAGCATTGATACATTGCATTGTATTATTAATGTCAGCATTGGAAAAGACAATAAAGTGGTGTATACAATCAAAGATGCGCCTAGTAATACAGGAACATTCTGCATGAACAACATTCTTGGCATTAATGAGAAACGTGTTATTCACGATGGTGAAATTATAAATATTGGAGCTACAACAATGATTTTATATGCTGCAAATAAGCTAAATTCAGATAAATAAAAGTCATTTTCCCAAAACCATTTTAGAGAATAAATTAGAGAATTATTAAAAAGCATTAGGTTTATGTATTTACAAAATGAAATGCCTTTTGACAACTGGTTTGATAAAGATAAGTTTTTTGTTTATAATTGTAATGACAATTTTATTATTATTGATAATTTAGATTATAAAAACAAATTTGTTGTCAACAAAGGTCAATTCTATTGTTCTTCTTTTTATATAAGCATTTTTGTAGGTGAAGGACAAATGAGGATAAAGGTTGATGGTAATTTATTTAATGTTGAAACTAATCAATATTTTATCATCATGCCATGCAACGAAGTGGAATTTCTTGATTCGAGTGCCAAATTCTTTATTTTTGTTTCAAGGAGTCATATTATACATAATTTACAAGACCATTTAGATAGTAGTTTGGAACATAAAAAACTTGCTTTTACAATTTTGCACTATAAGCTTAATAAGAACCGATTAGATAATATTCTTAATATTTACCTTATTCTAAAAAAAGAAGCACAAAGACCGGATTATTCTTACAAGGAATTGGTAATTAGGGAAATGTATAGCGCTATTTTTTATGAGATTTTAGCTAACTTATCTCCTGAAGATGAAATACAATATCTCCCAAACTCTAAGCAAAGAAATATTTATTTAAGATTCTTGGAAATTCTTAATAAAGATTATTTAACTCAAAGAAGTGTTGTATATTATGCTGATAAATTAGGAATAACAGCAAAATACTTGTCATTCGTTACTAATATTTTTACTAACAAATCTGCATCAGTCGTGATTGACACTTTTGTGGTTTTTAAAATTAAAGTACTACTATATGAAGGAAATATGAGCGTAAAAAGCATTAGTGAGATGTTCAACTTCAAATCACAATCCTTTTTTGGTAGATATTTCAAAAGAATGACTGGTATGTCCCCAAGAAACTTCGTGGCGAATTACAACAAAAGATTATTTTAATTTGATGAGAATTATGGAGTCAATAAAATATGATAACATAAAAGACAATTCTGTAAAAGCTTATATCCCTAATTTTTTGACTTTATATGATAATTTCAATGAACATCATTTGTTGGATGATGGGATTAATGATATCTATACCAATTCAGATCCATATGTAACTTTAGCCGGTGTTATAAGAGGAAGTATTTCTCTAAGAGTTAATGGAAATATTTATAATTTGGTATCAGGAGATGTCTTTTCTTTTGTCGGGATTACTGATATTGATAATGTGAAAGTCTCTGATGACCTTCTATATTTCATTATTGAATGTACTGAAGACGTGATTAATTCTTCAAAAAAATCTTTGGGGATAAATCATCTAATTTTTAATTGGGAAAAACAGGGCTTTGTTTATACTCATGTCGATAAAGCACAGATGGAATATGGCATTTTCTTGTATAATTTCCTTTATAAATGGACTAAGAATAATTTACACATTTATCATAAGAATATAGTACAGCATCTCGCAAATATCTTTATTATTAAGTCAATAGAATTATCTAATTTAAATAATAATTTGATCAAACTCGATAAGAAAAATGTTGTATCTAGACAAAATGTTGTGTTTCAAAATTTTATAGAACTTATAGAACAATATTCTGATAGATATAGAGAAGTTAAATTTTATGCAGCTAAGTTAAACGTTACTCCGAAATATCTTTCTGCGGTTTCAAGAATTTATACAGATAAATCTGCGAGTGATACTATCGAGCAATATGTCGTTGATAAAATAAAAACATTATTGCTTGAAAATGAATATTCTATAAAAGAAATCTGTAATATGATGAATTTCAATTCACAATCTTTCTTTGGAAGGTATTTCAAAAGAACTACCGGTATTTCTCCCAGAGCATTTGTTAAAATGAATTCATAATTTTTTATTTAAATATTTTATTGAGCTCACATTATTGTGAGCTCTTTTGTTTCATATCAAATATATATCAAAAAAAATAACTAAATTTGCAAAAAAAATAAGAATTATGAATAAAATTGTTAATCCAATTAAATGGGTTCCATCCCTGTATTTTATGGAAGCATTGCCTTATGTGATGGTCAATGTGGTTTCTGTTGTGCTTTTTACTGATATGGGATTGTCCGATACCCAACAAGCATTATACACATCTATGTTTTATCTGCCTTGGGTTATTAAGCCTTTGTGGAGCCCTATAGTAGATTTTATTTCTACGAAAAGAAAATGGATTGTTATCACACAACTTCTATGCTCATTGGGATTGCTATTGATAGGACTCTTTTTGGGAACAGATTTGTGGCTGACGTTTTCTATTTGTTTTTTCTGGATTGTTGCTTTTTGTAGTGCTTCGCACGACATAGCAGCTGATGGTTTTTATATTATTGCATTAGATAGTCATAGGCAAGCTCAATATGTTGGAATCAGATCTACTTTCTATAGAATTGGTATGATATTTGGACAAGGACTATTGATTATTTTTGTGGGATGGATTGCCAATGGTGCACCGATTAGTTGGGGAGAGAATTGTTCTAATTTATTAAGTGGAACTAACAAATCTTTGGCATGGACTATTGCTTTTATTGCTACTGCTATAATTGCCTTTATATTAATGACATACCACAACTTTGCTTTACCAAAGGTGGAAACAAAGCAAAAAGGAAAAGAATACAACACTTCAATATGCTTTTCTGACATTATTATTAATACTTTAAAGGAGTTTAAAAAAACTTTGAAAATATTTTTCTCAAAAAAACAAATTTGGGTTGCATTATTATTTATGTTACTTTTTAGATTTCCTGAAGCACAATTGGTCAAAATTGCACAACCATTTATGTTAAATCCTTTTGAAGAAGGTGGATTGGGACTGGCGAAAGAAACAGTTGGATTTGCTTATGGTACTATTGGCGTGATAGGCCTTTTATTAGGTGGCATTCTTGGTGGGTTAGCTGTTGCTAAAGATGGATTAAAAAAATGGATCTGGCCAATGGTTTGTGCTATTAGTATACCAGACGCTGTATATATCTATCTCAGTTTTACTCAAAATTCTAATATTTGGATTATTAATTCATGCGTTTTTGTTGAACAGTTTGGATACGGATTTGGTTTTACGGCATATATGATGTATCTTATTTATTTTGCAAGAGGAGAAAATTCTACATCTGTATATGCACTTTGTACTGCATTTATGGCTTTGGGAATGATGCTTCCTGGTATGGTTGCTGGAAAACTTTCAGATTTGATGGGATATAAAATGTTCTTTATTTGGATTCTAATAGCAACAATAGTAACTTTTGTTGTTACTTCACTCCTAAAAATAGACCCTAACTTTGGGAAAAAAGAAGATAAGTTAAAATGACATATTGATATCACTTAAACATAATAACGTAAATATTGCTTCTGAAATGTTTCATTTTTATTACTAAATGTTAATAATAGTTGTTTTTTTAAAGAACAAATTAATATATTTACTATATTTGCAGTCTAATTTCACAAATAATGATATTTTAATAACTACTATAAAATTCGATGAAAATGAAAAAGATTATTTTGGCTACTGCCTTATTGACCTCTTCTGTTAGTACTTTTGCGCAGTACGAAGGAACTTATTTTGATGATCGTATCGGACATGGGGCCGATAGTATTGAGGTTCGTCAAAATGTGAGTCTGTTTGCACAGGCAATGGAAGAACAGAGGTATGAAGAAGCTATCGAATATTGGGAGTATCTCATGAAAAAAGCTCCTATCGCTAGATTGGACACCTATACACAGGGTGCTACCATGTTCGAAGAACTAATTAAAAAAGAACAAAATAAAGATAAAAAGGCTGAATATCTTACTAAATTACTTGGCATATTTGATACCAGATTGAAGAATGCAGAGTTATTGAATCAATGTGCCGATATTTCTCCTAAAACAACCAAGGGACCTGTGCTTTGTAGAAAAGCATACGACTATGCTCATTTTGCTGAGGGAGTTTATGATGATTTTACAATTAGAAAAGCTTATGATAATTTCACCGAAGGTATTAACTTGGTAAATGATGATCCGTCGATTGAAATAGAAGCATTTGTCCTTTCAGAATATTTTCTAACTTCTTACAGAATTTACCAAACAGATACATTGTTCAGAGAACAGTTTATCAATGACTATATCCTTTGTAGAGATGTATGTGAGAAAATGCTTGCAAAAGCAAGCCAAACTGAAAACAAAGAACTGTCAGATTATATAGTAAGAGTATATGACCCTGTATATGTTTATGTGAATCAATATTTTGCTCATTCTCAAGCTGCTGAGAGAGAACACCTTATTGCTATCTATGAAAAAAGGGTTGAAGAAAAGAAAAATGATTTGAAATATCTGCAGTCTGCTGTTAGAGTGTTGCAAGACAACTATTGTGATGATACCGAAATCTATTTCAAAGCATCAAGATATGCCTATGATATAAAACCTGAATATTATTCTGCTATTGGTATTGCTGCTGGTTTAGTTAACGAAGGTAAAGTAGATGAAGCTCTTAATTTCTATAATCAAGCAGTAGAATTTAGCAATGATAGCACTCTTAAGGCTGACGTGTGTTATGAAATTGCCAATGTGCTTGGTAGAAAAGGTATGATTTCACAAGCTGAACCTTATCTTATTAAAACAGAGGCTTATAAGCCTGAATATAAAGGAAAATGTGACTTGTATCGAGCTAGAAGAGATGCTGTGGAAAAGAAATTTGACTCTGCTATAGCCTTTGCTAAAAAAGCTGGAGAGGAAGATCCTAGTATCTCAGGTACAGCACAACGTTTGGCTGAATCAATTAATGATTATAGAGCTAAATTAGAGGTCTTTGAAGCAGAACAAGAGGCCGCTCGAGAAAGACAAAGACAACTTGAAGAAGAACAACGCCGAATTCAAGCTGAAAGAGAGGCTCAGATTAAACGCGAACAGCAAGCGGCTGCAGCTGCAAGAGCACGTGAAAATGCAACTCAAAAACAACAAAGAGAAAAACAGAATGCTGCTGCTAAAGCTGAGTATGATAGAAAGATGGCCGAATATAGAAAACAGAAGGCAGCCTACGATGCTCAAGTTGCTAAGCAAAAGAAACTTGATGATTTCTGGAGAGGAAGATAATTTCAACATAATTAGAATAAATGAGAAACGGACATCTAATGGTGTCCGTTCCTTATTTTGGGTCTTGCTAAACCATAAAACTTCTTATTTATAAAAAAATAATATTAATTGAAATCTAAAATGCATTCGTAACAAGTTTTTAAGCGAAATTTCTGGACAATATATGTTCCATACAAATACAAATGAATGATTTAAAACTTTTTAATTAATTATTCTTTTTCTTCTTGTTTTTTTTGTATTTTTGCATATTAGTGTTTTTTCATTTTGTAATTATGGATACTTACTCTCAGTATAATAAAAATGATAAAGTCAGATTTGTTATTGCTCATGACTATAGATTGTTACAGGTTTTAAGCAGATTTGGGATTTCCTTAGGATTTGGTGAAAAAACCATATCTGATGTTTGCAATCAATTCAATATTGACACTTATACTCTAACGTCTTTAATTAATTTTGTTTCTGGTGGAAATGCACATGATATTGATATAAAAAAACTTAATATAAATAATCTTCTTACTTATCTTAAAAATACTCACAAATATTTTCTCAACTTTCAGTTCCCTAATATAAGAAGACATCTTCTCTATGCTATTGATTGTTCTATTAAAAATGAACTATCTTTTTTGGTGCTTAAATTCTATGACGAATATGTCGAGGAGGTGAGGAAACACATGAATTATGAAGAAGATGTTACATTTAAATATGTTGAAGATTTAGTTAATTCACAGGTTACTAAAAAACAGAAACATGTTAATTCTGTTCTATCCATGCACCATCATGATATTGAAGATAAATTGATGGATTTAAAAAACCTATTTGTACAATACTATTCTCAGTCTGAAATAAATCATGGGCTCAATGCTGTAATAATAGAATTATACAATACTCAAGAAGATTTGCAGTTGCATTGCAAAGTTGAAGATTCTGTTTTTTTCCCAGCTGTCAAAAATGCTGAAGATATTCTTATAAAAGAACTTTCTTATAATGAAAACACTAACACAAACACCGATTCTAAGGCTACATCAGATGATACTTTGTCTGAAAGAGAGAAGGAGGTTGTTGTATGTGTTGCAAAAGGCTTGTCAAATAAGGAAATTGCAGATAAACTATTCTTGTCGGTAAATACTATAACAACTCATAGAAGAAATATAGCTAAAAAGTTGTCCATACATAGTCAAGCTGGAATAACTATATATGCTATAGTAAATAAATTGGTATCTTTGGAAGATGTTAATATATAATTTTTCGATATTTTATTTTTGAATTATGGATAATAAAATTAAAAAGCATTGGATTGACCGTGGGTTTGTTGATGAACCTATTAAACCCGATATAGATTTTAAAAGGGATATAAGACGCTTGTGCAAAGAAAAAAATGCAGTTATATTAGCTCATTACTATACTCATGGAGAAATACAGGATGTTGCTGATTTTGTCGGCGATTCTCTTGCTTTGGCACAATGGGCAGCTAAAACAAATGCCGACATAATTGTATTATGTGGAGTACATTTTATGGGTGAAACTGCTAAAATTCTTTGCCCTGATAAAAAAGTCTTAGTTTGCGATCTTAATGCTGGGTGTTCATTGGCTGATTCATGCAATGCTAAAGAACTTAAAGAATTTAAAAAGAAGCATTCTGGTTATAAGGTCGTGTCCTATGTTAATACTACAGCAGAGGTGAAAGCACTTTCTGATGTCGTTGTGACAAGTTCTAATGCTAAACTTATTGTGGACAGCTTTTCGGAAAATGAAAAGTTGATTTTTGGACCAGATAAAAATCTTGGTAATTATATCAATTCGGTTACAGGACGTGATATGCTATTGTGGAATGGAGGATGCCACGTTCATGGACAGTTCTCTTTAGAAGGAATACTGGAATTAAAAAAGAAACATCCTAATGCAAAAATTCTAGTACACCCAGAATGTCCAAAAACAATTCAGTTGATTGCTGATGAAATTGGTTCAACTGCTGGCCTGCTTAAATACGCAATAGAAGCCGATGCAAAAGAGTTTATTGTAGCAACCGAAAGTGGTATACTACATCAAATGACGAAAAAATGTCCTGAAAAATCTTTCATTCCTGCTCCTCCGGAAATGAGTGAAAATATAGGCTGTTCATGCAATGAATGTGAATTTATGAAACTCAATACTATACAAAAATTATATAATACACTTAAATATGAATGGCCTGAAATACTCGTCGATGAGAAAATTGCTGAAAAAGCATTAATTCCAATCAATAAAATGTTGGAAATTAGTAAAAAACTAAAATAACATTTTCCTAAATAAATTGTCATGAAAATTGCTGCATTGGTTAGTGGAGGAGTTGATAGTGCTGTTGCTGTTCATTTGCTGACAGAAGAAGGTTTTAAACCTGATTTGTTTTATATTAAAATCGGTCCGGAAGAGGATAAAGAATGGAATTGTACATCTGAAGAAGACATAGAAATATGTAATTGGCTGGCAAATAAATATAAACTAAAATTACAAGTTGTAGATCTTCATGAACAATATTGGGACAAAGTTGTTAGTTATACTATGCATAAAGCTAAATTAGGGTTAACACCCAACCCTGATGTTATGTGCAACAAACTTATCAAATTTGGATGTTTTGAGGATATTGTTGGAAAGAATTATGATAGAATTGCTACTGGCCATTATGCAACTACAGAAATTATTGATGGAAAAACGTGGTTGGCAACAAGCCCTGACTTAGTGAAAGATCAAACGGATTTTCTTTGTCAAATTAATCTTAAACAAATAGAGAAAATTTTTTTTCCTATAGGTAATCTTTTGAAACACGAGGTAAGAGAAATTGCAGAGAAAAATGGTTTGTTAAATGCACATCGGAAAGATAGTCAAGGTATCTGTTTTCTGGGACAGGTAGATTTTAGAGAATATGTCAAAAAATATCTTGGAGAAAATCCTGGCGATGTTAGAGAGCTTGAAACTGGAAAGAAGATAGGCACACATAAAGGTCTATGGTTTTATACTATAGGTCAAAGAAAAGGACTTGGTTTTGGAGGAGGGCCATGGTTTGTTGTGAAGAAAAATATTAAGAGAAATATTTTATTCGTTTCAAATGGTTATAATCCCGATAAAGTATTCAAGAAAAGGATTAAAATGACTGATTTCCATTTTATTACAGATAATCCTTGGACTACTGATAACCTTAATATTTCTCATAATATTACGTTTAAAATAAGACACACTCCTGAGTTTATAGAAGGGATAATTTCAACCAATAATGATGGAGAATGGATTATAGAAGCAAAAGAACGCATTCATGGAGTTGCTCCAGGACAATTTTGTGTTGTTTACGATAATAAACACCATATTTGTTATGGAAGTGGTGAAATTATATAAATACCTATGTGTTTAGCTTTCGAGCACTTTGAAAAATGTTATATGTATCGTTTATTTTCTTTTTTCTTATTTTTTTCAATAAATATTTTTGCCTTCTCCCAGCTACCTGCTGATTCTATTTGTAATGATTCATTACATATTGATTTGGTTCAAGAAGTAGATACGCAATTTGTTGCTAATTTAGATAGTCTCATAGAAGAGTATGAGAAGATTGATATGGTAAATAAGGCTATCTATAATTATGAGGATGTATTGATGAAAAAAGAAACTAATTTCGATTGGAATTCGACAACTACACTTATAAAAGGAGGGCTGCTAACGTTAACAAATGACAGATTCCGAGAAAGGAATGCCATATTCCAACATCACCATTCTAGTAAAATTGATTATCTGCCTGCCGCTGCGCCATTAATTGCTACTTGGACATTGAAAGGATTGGGACTGGAAAGCAGAAGCAAAATAAAAAGAATTACTATGGCTAATGCACTGGCTTTGGGAATCGGTGTCAGCACATCTCAATTATTAAAACATTCTTTGAATGAGAAAAGACCAAATGGAAAAGATAAGCATTCTTTGCCCTCCGGACATGCTACGATTGCATTCATTTCAGCTACAATACTCGACCGTGAATATGGCCATTATAGCCCATGGATTTCCATTGCTGGATATTCTGCAGCATTAGCAACTCAATTTCATAGAATTCATCAAAATGCTCACTATTTGAATGATGTTATCGTGGGGGCTGGATTAGGAATAGTTTCAACTAATCTGGCTTATTATATAACAGATCTTTTTTGGGGAGAAAAAGAAATTAACAAACCAATCGTTACAAAAAGTGATATTAATAAATTTTTTAAGTTCTTAAATAGGCCGACTTCTTTTGCCTTATATACAAATACAGAAACCGGGTATAACCTTATTAAGCATAGCAATTTTACGGTTTTAAACAATACTGATCATAATCTAATGTTAAGGTCAACGTCTTCTTTGGGAACAGCCCTTGAACTAAGCTATTTTTTTAATCAGAATATTGCAATAGAGGCAGCTGCCAGACTTACACAAACTAAAGTGCAAGTCGTTGATAATTCCTCATTTCAACCGACTATATATGGTAATAATATCTATCAATATCATTTGAATTTAGGTGTTAAATATAGTTTTTTAGTTGGCTTGGAACAAAGGGTCGGCTTTAGAACATTTGCTGGATATAGGTATATACCCGAAGCAGATTTTTATGGAATAGAATCAGATACACCTGAAATAGTGATTAAGAGAGACAATAATTTTGAATGTGGGGCAGGCATAAATATAGATTTTCTCTCGTATAAAAAATATATTTCTGGTATTTCATGTGACTATACCCATTCATTCTCTCCATTGTTTAAAAACCGATGGGTACTTGGTTCGTATTTTAAAATATTATTGTAAACACTATTTATATTATTATTGGATTGAGCCCTTGCTCGTTGTCTCTTATTTTTCACCCTGTAAAAATTTTACTCGATGTAATACTACATTGTATTTTAAAGCATTGAGTGCCTTGGAAATAGCAAGTTTTTATTCTTTAACCAAAAATCGAAATGCGAAATCCATATTTCGAAATGATATGCTTAGTATTACTGATAATTTTATTAATATCAAAAATTGTGAATTTATCATTGGGTATTGTGGATAATAATTTGTAACTTTGCATAATAAATGCATATTATTTATTTAACTTATATTTATCTAATTAATTTATTTTCATTATGAAAATTTCACGTATTGATCATCTGGGCATTGCTGTCCAGAGCATTGAAGAAGTGCTCCCGTTTTTTGAGAACACTCTTGGTTTGAAATGTTATGCTATTGAAGAAGTGGAAGACCAAAAGGTTAAGACGGCTTTTTTGAAAGTGGGCGAAGTGAAGCTTGAATTACTTGAACCAACAAGCCCTGAAAGTGCTGTTGCCAAATTTATGGAAAAAGGTGGACGAGGTGTTCATCATGTCGCTTTTGCTGTGGAAGACGGTGTGAGTGAAGCTTTGGCTCAATGCGATGAACAGGGATTACGCCTTATAGATAAGACACCAAGACCTGGAGCTGAAAAGATGATGATAGCCTTCCTGCACCCTAAATCAACAGCAGGAGTGCTTACAGAATTATGTGAACCACAAAATAAATAATAACTTTATAATCCACTGTATTAGACACAGTAGTTTATTATGAGCAAACAAACAGAAAGAATTCAGGAGTTAATCGAACTCCGTAGCAAAGCAAGGCTTGGAGGTGGTGAGAAAGCTATCGATAAGCAACATGCTAGAGGCAAATTTACAGCACGTGAACGTATTCAAATGTTACTTGATGAAGGAAGCTTTGAAGAATTTGATATGTTTAAGTTGCATAGATGCTACAATTTTGGCATGGAGAAAAAACAATTTCTTGGTGATGGAGTTGTAGTTGGTTCTGGAACAATTAATGGAAGATTAGTTTATATATTTGCACAAGATTTTACTGTTAATGGCGGTTCCCTCTCTGAAACCATGGCACAGAAAATCTGTAAGGTTATGGATATGGCCATGAAAATGGGTGCACCTGTTATCGGAATAAACGATTCTGGCGGTGCGCGTATACAGGAAGGTATTAATGCCCTTGCAGGATATGCCGAGATTTTCCAAAGAAATATCTTGGCATCTGGTGTAATACCGCAAATATCTGGTATTTTTGGACCGTGCGCAGGAGGAGCGGTATATTCGCCTGCTCTTACTGATTTTACACTTATGATGGAAAATACATCATATATGTTCTTAACCGGACCGGCTGTCGTTAAGACGGTTACTGGTGAAGATGTAGATCAGGAAAGTCTTGGAGGAGCTAGCGTACATTCAACAAAATCTGGCGTAACACACTTTACTGCTGCTACAGAGGAAGAAGCTATTGCAATGATACAGCAACTTCTTTCATATATTCCACAAAATAATCAGGAAACTACTCCAATCGTGGAATGTACGGACCCAGTAGACAGAATGGAAGACTCTCTTAATGAAATTATTCCTGATAATCCTAATCAGGCCTACGACATGTATCAAGTAATTGCTGCAATTATTGATAATGGTGAATTTTTTGAAGTTCAGCCTAATTTCGCACAAAACATAATTATCGGATTCGCTCGCTTTAATGGACGATCTGTTGGTATTGTTGCTAACCAGCCAAGTAAGTTTGCTGGTGTTTTGGATTGCAATGCAAGCCGTAAAGGGGCAAGATTTGTTCGTTTCTGTGATGCTTTCAATATCCCGATAGTATCTCTTGTGGATGTTCCTGGATTCTTGCCTGGAACTGGTCAAGAATATAATGCTGTAATTCTTCATGGAGCAAAATTACTGTATGCATACGGTGAAGCTACTGTACCAAAAGTAACCATTACTCTACGTAAATCTTATGGCGGAAGTCATATAGTCATGAGTTGTAAACAATTGCGTGGAGACCTTAATTACGCATGGCCATCTGCCGAAATTGCTGTTATGGGTGGCTCTGGTGCTGTTGCTGTATTATATGCAAAAGAAGCTAAAGCGAAGAAAGAAGCTGGTGAAGACGCTGCTGCATTCATCAAAGAAAAAGAGGATGAATACACAAAACTGTTCGCCAACCCTTATAATGCAGCAAAATACGGATACATAGATGATGTGATTGAACCAAGAAATACTCGATTCCGTATTATCAGGGCCCTTGAACAATTAGCTACAAAATCTCTCTCTAATCCAGCTAAAAAACACGGTAATATTCCGCTCTAATTCTTATATAAAACTTTCTATAATGAAAAAGATATTTTTAACTATATTTGCATTATTGATATCTGTTTCTATTTGGGCCCAGGGCGCACACGACTTCAAAATTTCTGAGGTTTATATTGCCGATACCCTTGAAAAAGACGGATTTCAAGATGAATATGGAGACGTTGCTAGTTGGATAGAAATAGAGAATACTTCTTATACTACACATGATATTCGAAACTGTTTTATCACAATCAACGACTCTGTTCTTAATGAAGATCTTTCAGCACCTGATAGGGAAAAAATGATGTCTGTTATTGTGTCAGGTGATGAAAGGACTAATCTAAAGGGAAAACAAAGAATTACTTTCTTTGCAGATAATAATGCTAATAGAGGTGTTCTTCATACTAATTTTACATTACATAGAACAGGTAAACCAATTTTTCTTGCTTTATATGATGGCAATGGTGTTGATTTGCTTGATAGTATTACGATTCCTGCCAATTTGCCAAAAGGGTATTCCTATGCGAAATTTGGTGAAAAATGGAAACAAGTTAAACATGAGGAAATAACTCCTAATGCCCCAAATGTTTTTGGAGGAGATTCAAATAAAATTAAAGAATGGAAAGAGAAAGACCCGTATGGTATTGCTATGACAATAATCTCCATGGGAATTGTTTTTGGTTGTTTGCTTCTGTTGTTTATATTCTTCTATTTATTTGGATGGATTATTAATAAAATGAATCGCGCCTCTCAATACAAAGCTATCCTAAAATTACGCGAACAAGCTAATAAGGTGGTTGTAATTGCCAAAGAAGGACTTGAGTATAAGGGAATTGAAATGGAAAACTATGTCGCTGCAATTTCATTAGCTTTACATGAGTATCTTGGTAATATGCATGATATTGAAAGTGGAATCATAACTATTCAACATCATACAACTGAATGGGAAAGCAAGGATCATAATATGAGACATGCTCCGGAAGTTCACATTGCCAATAACACAAATAATCAACAATTTAAATAAACTTTATTTTGAATTTAATAATATCACCAAAATGATTAAAGAATATAATTATAAAATTATGGGTGTTGACTACAGTGTTAAAATTAATGGTGTAGAAGACAACATCGCAAAAGTGGAAGTCAATGGTATTGAGTTCGATGTTGAAATGGAGAAGCCAATTGCGCAGCCAAAACCTGTTGTTAGAGCCGTGGCAGCTCCTGTTAAAACAGTAGAACCTCCTAAAGCAGCTCAAGAACAGATTGCAGAGGGTGTTTCAGCTATTAAAGCTCCATTGCCTGGTACTGTTAATGATATTAAAGTTACTGTTGGACAGCAAGTCAAAAAAGGTGATACTGTTGTTGTTCTTGAAGCAATGAAAATGGAGAACAATATCGATTCTGATAGAGATGGTAAAATTGCCGAAATTAGAGTTTCAAAAGGTGAAACTGTTATGGAAGGCGCTGTGCTTGTAACTATTGAATAATACTCAAAATAAATACGTCTAATTTATAACTTTTTTAATTATGTTATTAGAAAGTAGTATAATGAGTTTTATCGGTGAAAAGTTTACTGATTTCTTGACATATACTGGATTCGCAAACTTGCAGATTGAAAATCTTATCATGATTCTTGTAGGTGCATTCTTTATATGGCTTGCTATCAAAAAAGATTTTGAACCTTTATTACTTATTCCTATCGGTTTGGGTATTATTCTTGGTAATATCCCATTTAAGTCTGTCGGATTAGAAATAGGACTATATGAAGATAATTCTGTTCTTAATTTCTTTTATCAGGGAGTGAAACAAGGATGGTATCCGCCACTCATTTTCTTAGGTATTGGAGCATTAACAGATTTCTCTTCACTTATTGCAAATCCTAAATTAATGCTTGTTGGAGCTGCTGCTCAATTTGGTATATTTGGAGCGTATATCATAGCACTTGCTCTTGGTTTTGAACCGAATCAAGCTGCTGGAATCGCTATTATTGGTGGAGCGGATGGACCTACAGCCATCTTCCTTTCATCCAAACTTTCACCTAACCTAATGGGAGCTATTGCGGTTTGTGCTTATAGCTATATGGCGCTCGTACCTGTAATTCAACCGTTTATTATGCGCGCTCTCACTACCAAAAAGGAAAAATGTATCAAGATGCAGAAAGTGCGTGAAGTTAGTCAGACAGAAAGAATACTTTTCCCAATTGTTGGATTATTAATAACAACGTTTATTGTCCCGTCAGGATTACCTCTACTCGGTATGTTATTCTTCGGAAACTTACTGAAGGAAAGTACTAAAACAACGCGTTTGGCTAAAACTGCCGGTTCGGCATTAAATGATATTATTGTTATGTTGCTCGGACTTACTGTTGGATGTTCTACTCAGGCAAGTGAATTCTTGACTTTGGATACTGTAAAAATATTTGCATTGGGTGCTTTTGCTTTTATTATTGCAACTGCATCTGGTGTATTATTTGTTAAATTCTTCAACATTTTCTTACCAGAAGGAAAGAAAATAAATCCTCTTATCGGAAATGCTGGTGTATCTGCGGTTCCAATGGCTGCGAGAATTTCACAACAAGAGGGACTTAAGGCAGATAGAACTAACTTCTTGCTTATGCACGCAATGGGTCCAAATGTGGCCGGAGTAATTGGCTCTGCTGTTGCTGCTGGTGTCCTTCTTGGATTCTTGTCATAATTGTTTTTTAATACATTTTCTGCTCGACCTTCACATATAAATGTGAAGGTCTTTTTTTATTATATATTGTATATAATTTTTTTTATTCATATCTCACATATTTGATACTCATAACTATTTTTCATTATGCAAACTTATTTTGATAATACAAGCTTTTTTACTAACTTTGTAATGTATTGTATTAATATAACTATTTTATTATTCTTTTGAATATATGCTTATTACCACTTTAATAATTGTTGCAATTCTTGTAAGTGGCTACTTATTAATGAGTGTTGATAAAATCAACCATATTAATCGAGGTGCGGTTGCCATGTTTACAGGGGTGATTGTATGGATAGTCTATATGTTAGATGGTACAGCTTTTCTAAACTATATGCATCCTGATGATTTTTTAAATGATTCGCCAATACATCAGTTTGTGGCTAATAATATCATCATGAAATATGTAGCAGAAGCATGCCAGGTTATCTTGTTTTTAATAGCTACTAACACCATAGTGGAGGTTATGAACAATAATGGCGTATTTGATCCACTTAATAGATGGCTCAGAATGCGTAACAGTAAAAAGTTTTTGTGGGCTCTTTCTCTTCTAACTTTTATTATTTCTGCGAATGTTGATAATCTTACCACTGTTGTGCTGATGATGACATTTATGTGCAAGATTGTGACAAATAATACTCAGAAAATTATTTATGCTTGTGTTATACTTGTTGCAGCTAATCTTGGTGGAGCATTTACTGTAATTGGTGATATGACATCATTGATGTTGTGGGTTAGGGGAGTGGTAACACCTTCCGCCTTTGCTGCAGGATTGTTTTTACCTACATTTATCACATTGATTGTATTTAATTTTTTGATATCTATAAAATTAAAAGGAAATGTGGAAACTTCATCTACCATTAATTCATTTAAAGGAGATGATTCAATCCTAAAACCATGGCAAACAATTATGATGCTTACCATTGGCTTAGCTGGACTATGGTCGATACCTACATTTCATAGTGTAACTGGATTCCCTCCATTTATTGGAGCACTTTGCGTGTTAGCTCTTATATGGATTTTGGAATCTATTTTTACATACAAAATTAATGGAAACTTATTGTTTGTACGTAGAGACCACCTAAAAAATACTGAATTTATAAGTATTCAAATAATTTTATATTATTTAGGAATTGTATTAGGAGTTGCTGCTTTGTATGAATGTGGAGCCCTTAAGTTTTTACATGATCGTTTTACTGCTGATTTACACAACGTTTATGCTTATGGAGCTATCACGGGATTTATGTCTTCATTTATTGATAATGTACCTTTTGTTATGACAGGCATGAATTTGTTTAAATTAGATGAAATGACTGACCAAACATCAGATTTTATCCTAAATGGTACATACTGGCAAATGTTGTCATATTGCAGTGCAATCGGTGGATGTTTACTTTTCGTTGGAACTCTTGCTGGACACGCTGTTATTGATATACAAAACATACGCCTTTCATGGTATATCAGACATATTGTTTGGAGAGTTTTGGTTGCATGGGCAATTGGTATGTTTGTTTTTTGGTTGATTCATTAATTTTTATTTGTTTTATATTATGGTAAATTGTATTGGAATTTTAACATCTGGAGGTGATTCTCCTGGGATGAATGCAGCTATTAGAGCTGTGACTAGATCGGCTATTTCAAATGGTTTTAAAGTTAAAGCTATATATAGAGGATTTGACGGACTTATAAGGGGTGAAATTGTAGATTTCACAACTGAAAGTGTCAGTAATATTATATATCGTGGTGGCACTATATTAAAAAGTGCAAGATCTAAGGAATTTACAACACCTGATGGAAGGAAAAAGGCTTATGAAATGATGAAACAAAATGATATTGATGCGTTAGTAGTTATTGGAGGTAATGGTTCTCTTACTGGTGCAAGAATATTTGCTCAGGAATATGATGTTACCTGTATTGGATTACCAGGAACTATTGATAATGACCTTTATGGAACTGATCTAACAATTGGATATGATACTACCTTAAACACAATAGTACAATGTGTTGATAAAATTAGAGATACGGCTAACTCTCATGAAAGAATTTTCTTTGTTGAAGTTATGGGACGTGACGCAGGCTTTTTGGCCTTGAATAGTGCTATTGCTAGCGGAGCCGAAGCTGCTATTATTCCTGAAGATTTGTCTGAAGTAGACCAATTAGCCCAATTTATTGGAAGGGGAATTAGAAAAAGTAAGAATTCGAGTATTGTTATAGTTAGTGAAAGTCCTAAATGTGGAGCATTATATTATGCTGAAAGAGTTAGAAAAGAATATCCTCAATATGATGTAAGGGTCTCTATTTTAGGACATCTTCAAAGAGGTGGCTCTCCTTCTGCCAGTGATAGAATTATTGCATCCAGAATGGGAGTTGGAGCTGTTGATGCAATTCTTGATGGACAAAGAAATGTAATGATTGGTATTCGTAATGATGAGATTATTTATGTGCCATTTAGGGATGCGATTAGATCTGATAAACCCTTAAGTCCTAAATTGGTAAAAGTTCTTAACCAATTGTCAATTTAATTTTTTTATGGCTGCTGGACAAGATCGTTTAGGATTGATATATAGTGAAAAGACAGGATTAAAATTTAAGAAACGATTAAAAAAAATTCTGTTGTATTTGGATGAAAAAAATGTCCAATATGATTTGTTACATTCCGACGGGAAAGATTCAGTTGAGAAACTGACTAGAATGTTATGTAATAATGCATATAAAACTGTTATTGTAATAGGTGGGGATGGAACTATAAATGATGCCGTTAATGGTATAATGACAGCTGATTTCCTTCACAAGGACTTCGCTTTTGGAATTATTCCCTCAGGCGCTGCTAATGATTTCATACGATTTTGGGGAATGCAACCAAACGAATATAAGAATGCTATTGATTATATAATTAGCAGAAATACCAGAAAAATCGATGTTGGTCTATTTGAATATGTTCATGATAATAAGAAAAATAGACGTTTTTTTCTTAACTGTGTGAATATTGGCTTAGGGGCTAAGATGATAGAATTATCAAATAGTACAAAAATACTTACTGGCTCACAGAGAATATCTAACATAATTACTCTGATCGGACAACTTTTTCAAAGAAAATCTTTTAAACTCGAATTTTGTACAGAGTGTGAAAAGATAAAGGAAAATGTTATGTCAGTTTGTGTTGGAAACACTTTAGGCTATGGACAGACACCCAATGCTGTACCATATAATGGGATGTTTGATATGTCTGTTATAACCAGACCCGAGTGGTGGCAATTGTTTCATGGTTTTTGGCTTCTCGGTAAAGGACGGTTTTTAAATTATAAGAACGTTCATCCGTATAGAATAAATTCAGCTGTTTTTACAGACATCGGTAAAGCTAAGGTAAGTTTAGATGGCAGAATCCTACAGTTTAAAAATATTACTCCTGTCACAGTTAGTGTGCTTTATGAAAAGATTTCACTAATTATACCATAAAAATTAAGGTCGCAACTATTAGTGCGACCTTAAATTTTTATTAATGTTTTGATTGTTATTTTACTTTGTCAACAATTGCTTTAAATGCATCTTGGTTGTTCATTGCAAGATTTGCAAGTGTCTTGCGATTGATTTCTATTCCTGCTTTATGGAGAGCTCCCATTAATTGGCTGTATGACATTCCTTCAAGGCGAGCTGCTGCATTTATACGTTGAATCCATAATGCGCGGAATTCACGTTTCTTTAATTTACGACCTACGTATGAATAGGTTAAACCTTTTTCATAAGCATTTTTAGCTACGGTCCACACGTTCTTACGGGCACCAAATTGACCCTTGACGCGCTTCAAAATCTTTTTTCTTCTTGCACGTGATGCAACATGATTAACTGATCTTGGCATAATTTAATTTTTTTTGAATGTTAGCGCCACGGCATTTTCATCGTGAACTTAATGCTATACATTCGGTTAAACTTTTTGTTAATTTGGAAAGATGTAATTTTTAACGAAGTACTAACAAGTCAAGAACTTGCTTGCGATTAGCTTTTACAACGATTGTGCTGTGGTCAAGATTTCTCTTTTGTTTCTTGGTCTTCTTTGTTAAAATGTGACTGTGATAAGCATGTTGACGCTTAATCTTTCCGGTACCAGTAAGCTTGAAACGCTTTTTGGCGGCTGCTTTTGTTTTAACTTTTGGCATTTTTTCTTAATTTTAATTAATAATAACTGTGGCAACGTATATACCAGGACGTTACGCACATCTTTTAAGGATTTATTCTTCTATCTGTTTTATTTCTTTATCTTCTATTGTGGATTTGAAGTCGGCTGGAATTGTAACCTCTGCTTCGTTTGATAAATTTAGTTGTTTGGCTTTTTCTGCATCAATTCGTTGTTGACTCTTCTTTGGTTGACCTGGTTTACGAGGACTAAGGATAACACTCATACGTTTTCCTTCTAAAACTGGCATACTTTCTACTTTTGCTATTTCTTCCAAATCATTTGCAAAACGTAGCAACAAAACTTCACCTTGTTCTTTAAAAACTATTGAGCGACCTTTGAAAAAGACATAGGCTTTAACTTTATTACCATTATTCAAGAAGCCTATTGCATGTTTTAGCTTGAAATTATAGTCTGCTTCTGCTGTCTGTGGACCAAATCTAATCTCCTTGACTTCCATCTTTACTTGTTTGGCTTTCATTTCTTTGGCCTTCTTCTTCATTTGATACAAGAAACGAGAATAGTCAATTAAACGACATACTGGGGGATTGGCATTTGGAGATATTTCTACCAAATCAACTCCCTTGTCCTCTGCTAATTTTAGAGCTTGATAAGTTGGCATAACTTCTGATTCTATGTCGTCGCCAACTATTCTAACTTCTTTCACGTGAATGTTCTCATTCACACGATATTGTTGTTGTTTCCTCTTGTCAATCTTCATTAAAAGAATTCTGGTCTTTAAATGTTGTTGATGGATAATTTTTTATTTGATTTTGTAAAATTCTTACTATTTATGCGAAAACCAAATGCAAAGTTACAAATTTTCTGTCATTTCACGAACTTCTTCTGCAATTTTATTTGCAAAATCAGCAATTTTCATACTTCCTTGGTCGCCATGTCCTTGTTTTCTAACAGATATTGTGCCTTCGGCTTCTTCTTTTTCACCTACTACTAGCATATATGGAATCCGCTTTAATTCATTGTCACGTATTTTTCTTCCAATCTTCTCATTACGATCGTCTACTGTAGAACGAACATCATGCGAATTCAAATAATCGTTTACTTCTTCAGCGTATTTGTTGAATTTTTCTGATATAGGGAGAACTACTGCTTGATCTGGTGTTAGCCAAAGTGGGAAATGACCTGCTGTATGTTCAATCAATACTGCAACAAAACGCTCCATTGACCCAAATGGGGCACGATGAATCATGACTGGACGATGACGTTCATTGTCTGAACCAATATATTCTAACTTAAAGCGTTCTGGTAGATTGTAATCAACTTGTATGGTTCCCAATTGCCAACGACGTCCTATAGCATCTTTTACCATAAAATCAAGTTTTGGACCATAAAAAGCTGCTTCACCTAATTCCTTGCGAGCTGGGAGCCCTTTTTCTGCACATGCCTCTATAATGGCACGCTCTGCTGCTTCCCATACTTCATCACTTCCTATATATTTTTCACTATCATTAGGGTCGCGTAATGAAATTTGAGCTTCAAAATTCTTGAAATCCAAGGCTTTGAATATTATACTTATAATATCCATAACACGTAAAAACTCGCCTTTAACTTGCTCTGGAGTACAGAATATATGTGCGTCATCTTGTGTGAATGAACGTACACGAGTTAAACCATGTAATTCACCACTTTGCTCATATCTATAAACTGTTCCAAATTCAGCGATGCGAAGTGGTAATTCTTTATATGAACGAGGATGCAAGGCAAATATCTCGCAATGATGAGGGCAATTCATTGGCTTAAGCATATATTCCTCATCTTCTTCTGGTGTGTGTATTGGTTGGAAGGAGTCTTTACCGTAGTGGGCATAGTGACCTGATGTTACATATAGGCTCTTACTGCCAATGTGAGGAGTCATTACCTCTTGATATCCATAGCTTTTTTGAATCTTACGAAGAAAATCTTGAAGTCGGAGGCGTAAAGACGTTCCTTTCGGAAGCCACATAGGTAAACCTTTGCCTACTCGTTCTGAGAAAAAGAATAAATCCATTTCTTTTCCAATCTTGCGATGATCCCTTTTCTTGGCTTCTTCTAACTTCTGAAGGTATTCGTCAAGCATCTTTTTCTTAGGGAATGATATACCATACATCCTGGTCATCATAGGACGTTTTTCGTCTCCGCGCCAATATGCTGCTGCTACAGAGAGCACTTTAACTGCTTTGATGCCACTTGTACTAAGAAGGTGAGGACCACGACACAGGTCTGTAAAATTCCCTTGTGTGTAGGTTGTTATACTACCGTCTTCAAGTTCGTTGATTAATTCGTTTTTATATGTTTGACCTTGTGAACCAAAAAAATTAAGAGCATCTTGCTTAGATATGTTTTTTCGAACTAGTTTCTCTTTACGTTGAACCAGCTCTTGCATTTTTTTCTCAATTTTGGGAAAATCGGAATCACTAATCTTTACTCCTTCTGGAGGCATGATGTCATAATAGAATCCGTTTTCTATTGCAGGGCCTATACCAAATTGTGTGCCAGGGTATAATTCTTGAAGGGCCTCTGCCATTAAGTGTGCTGAAGTATGCCAAAATGCATGCTTGCCTTCTTCATCTTCAAATTTATATAAAACAATTTGAGAATCTTCTGTAATGGGATAATTTAATTCTCTGGTTTCACCATTAATGCCACATGCAACAACATCTTGTGCAAGACGAGGACTTATGCTTTCAGCAATTTGAAGTCCTGTTATACCATTTTCATATTCGCGTACAGAATTGTCTGGGAATGTAATTTTAATCATTTTTATTATTGATTTATTTTATCTTTTTAGGCTTTTTGTATTTTGTATGCAAATTTAGCATTTCTTTTTGACTTTTACACGTCTTTTCGCAAAAACTTAATTCAAAACGTAATTATGCTTTTTTATAATTCTAGAATATTAAAAAAATGTGGTTCTGAAGGTAAATAACTTAAAATCATGGTTAGCAAATTATAGCGGAATTTCTTTAATGATTCTATAGGCAAAGTCGATACCTAATTCTCCTGCTTTGCTAAAATCTTTTCTTGCAGCTTCTGTGTTTTTTAAACGCAAATATAATAACCCTCTGTTATAGTATGCTTCTGCAAAATTGTTGTTATATCTTATTGCATTATTAAGATCAGAAAGAGATTTTTCAAAATTGTTTATTTGAGCATAGGCATAAGAACGATTATAATAGCTTTCGCTTATATAATTATTTTCATTGTTACATTGTGTAAAATATTTAATGGCCATTAAATAGTCCTTCATCAATAGTGATTCATAACCCTTAATAAATGATTGAGGATTATTATATGCCTCAAATTGGTAGCTTGTCAGATTGAGAGGGGGTAAAAGAGAATACATCTGGCTAAAGTCGAGTTCCTTGCTTGAAAATGTATTTGGTGATATAATATTGGAAAATATGTATTTATCGTCATATATAACATATTTGTATGTGTTTTCAAATGTTGAGTCAGATAACTTACGGAGATTATTAAATGATAACTCTGGCTTAATTATAACCTCCCTTTTGTAGTTTACGATGCTGTTGAGTATCCTGGATGCAACATCCGAATATTCAGATTGTGCTATTATTGTTTTTAAATCTTCTATGGAGTATTTTGTTTTATCTGTTGAATAATACAAAAGAGCGCGATTGTATAAGCCTATTATGTTTTTGGGTGATATAGATAAAGCTGTGTTTAAGTCTTTTAAGCTTTCTGATATTTTTCCTTGAGCTAAAAGGCATAACCCCCTATAAACTAGCTTGTCTGAATTGCTAGGGTAAAGATGAAGAAAACGTGTAAAATATTGTTCACTTTCTTGCCATTTACCATGTGAAAATAAGTTGTGTGCTTTAAAATTCAAAGCATCAATATTAAATGGATCTAAAGATAGGCAGTAGTCTAGGATTGCGTCTAATGCTTGCGTTTGATTAAGTGAATATAAGCAGAGTGACTTTAAAAATAATACTCGAGGGGATTCGTGCCATTTTGATAACATTTGGTTTGTTATATTGTCAGCTAATTCATAATCTCCGGATTCTAATAGACAATATACCCAATTGTACCAAATGTTGATGTCATCTGTTTTATATGTTGTTGAACGGCTATAATCATTGGCTGCTTCTTTGTATTTATGAAGATGCATCCTACATGACCCACGTAGTTCGTATGCATCATAGTAATAAGGGTTAAGATTCAAAACTTCTGTTAAATCTGCCTCACTACCGCTAAAATCTCCTAGATAATATTTTGCCTTGCCACGAAAATAATATGCTTCATGAATTTTAGGACGATTATCAATGACATTGTTAAAATACTTTATAGCAGAAGTGTAGTCTTTATATTCTAAGGCATTCTTGCCTGCCTCGATAAATTTTGAGATATTATATTGGCTAAATACAAGAGAAGGAAATACAAACAATGCTATAAGCCATAAAAATTTCATGCTTTTATATATAATAATACCAATATTCTTGGATTTATCGGCTTTTAACCTTATAATGACAACTAAATTTGCCCTTACTCATATTGAGTAATTTCTTCTTAATCATTTGTTTGCGTAAGGGTGATAGGCGGTCAACAAACATCTTCCCTTCCAGATGATCAAATTCGTGTTGAATTACTCTTGCTAGAAAACCATCTATCCATTCATCATGAGGATTTAGATTTTCGTCTAGATATTTTATTCTGACCTTTGAAGGACGTCGCACACTCTCATGTATTCCGGGTATTGAAAGACAACCTTCCTCCATATTTACCAAATCATCGCTACTTTCTATTATCTCACCATTAATGTATGTGCGAAAGAATCCCTTATATGAAGGCTCATCGTCACTTATGCAGTCTAAATCTACAACAACAACACGTATTGGCAAACCAACTTGAGGAGCGGCCAAACCCACACCTTCTGCATTTTTTAGAGTCTCGAACATGTTGGTTATCAGTTCTTGTAAATTAGGGTAGTCAGGATTAATATCTTCTGCGTGTTTCCTCAACACTCCCTGCCCGAATATATACATTGGTAGTATCATAGCTTATCTGTTTATGGCTTTTCTTGATATTTGATTCTTTATGAATATTGAAGTTGAAAATATTTTATTTTAATTCTTTGCTTTTATAATAGATGGAATTCATATAATCCTCTAAAAGAATTGTAGCACTTATTTTATCTACGAGTCCCTTATTTGTTTCACGTTTTTTTTTGTGAATACCACTTTTATGAATAATTTGATGCGCTAGAACAGAAGTAAAACGTTCATCGTATAATTCAATAGGAATTGTTTTATATAGTTTTTTTAAACGGTTAACAAATGGGGTTACACGCTTCATGTTTTCCGACTCTTCACCATTAGTTTGTAGAGCATAACCCACTATTATTAGTTCTACATCTTCTTTAGTTAAATATTCATCTAGAAAATTATATAATTCCGATGTAGGCACTGTTGTTAAACCATTTGCAATAAGTTTCTGAGAATCGCTTACAGCAATACCTGTGCGCTTCTTCCCATAGTCTATAGCCAATAACCTTCCCATTTTATTCTTTTATGCAAAGTTACTCCATTTTAATTGCATGACAAAAAATACATCTCTTTTTCTTATTTTTTTATTATATAAGATAAAATAAACACCAATATTTAATAGAATACTGGTGTTTATCTTGAAATATTCTATTTTTTTTAAACTATTTAATTAGAACCTTCTTTCCATTAACAATATAAATACCTTTGCTAATTCCCGTTACTTTTCTTCCTTGAAGATCGTAAACATCTCCAATTAATTCATTGATATCATCTAATGAAAGTTCATCAATGCCAGTTGCTGGTTCTATAGTAAGAACGCCATTGTTGTATGTGATTTCGTAATTATGTGCAACAGCACCACTAACACGAATCTCATATTCTCCTGCAGGACTATCTATTGTTGCATCGCATTCTATTATTGGTTGAACGCTTAATGCAGTTTCTGCATTTTCGCCATTACGCCATCCTCTGTAAGTGAGTTTGAATTCAGGGTTCTCTTCTCCTTGGTTTCGTGTATACGAACGGGCTGTTATTGTTAAAGAAGCAGGAATAATATTTATTTTCCCATTTATTGTTTGTACGTTTTTGCTGGTTATGTCACTTGTATCAACAACTAATGCATATTCACCAACTGGCAGGGTGGCATCTGTGTAATATTCATCTGTAACTGGATTAATAATAGATTGGATATTAATTAGTGGGGTTCCATTTATAGGAGCACCATCTACATCATACTCGAATGTTGGATTGCTACGCCCGTATTGACGAGATGCATCAGCAACTCTAATAGTTGGTGTGCCTGTATATGGCTTTATAGTTGTTTTGCCCCAGATTGCATCTGCCTTGTATGTTTCTACTAGTTCTGACGGAACAAATACTGTACATCTAGATGGAATAGACGCTCCTTCTGCACTTACAAATTCATTTGAAAGAACTGCCATGTACTTAAGTGATGTACATGAAGAAAAGGCACCTTCACCAAGTTTTTTTACGTTTGAAGGAATATATATAGACGTTAGTGAAGAGTTTTTGTAAAATGCGTTGTCTGTCAAAGAAGAAAGAGACGTAAAATACTGCAATTCTTCAAAAGACTTTATTGTGTTTCCTAAACGGAATGTTGTGCGTATGTCCTTTACAGCTGCTGCTTCCTCGTAGCTTAATTCTCCGTCATCGTCCGTGTCCCAGTTGTTGACACACAATGATTTTACTCTTGAATCTGCAAAATCAATATAATGAAGCTTTGAACGAAGTGAAGAAATCGCATTCAGAATCTCTCCTTCTGTACTTTTAAAATCATCATATACGGCTTGCTCTGCCGTTGAATCTATACCTTTTATCTTTGCTTGGCTTAGCAATTTTGCAAGTGTTGCTATTGTGTTGTCGAATGCTTCTGCTGCATCTTTATCTGACTTGGTAATGAAAGCCCAGTGTATTCCTGTAGATTCAGATGGAATGTCCCAATATAGTCCGTATGTACCACTTGTATATTCTGATGCATGGCTTGTTTGTACACCCAGATATTCACCTCTTATGTAATTTTCATCTGTAGAAGGCAGTTGTAATGTGTATATTTTATCGCTAATTTCATTTGTCTGCCAATATGCTGTTGTCCCGATACTGCCGTCAACAAAACATGCCTTCACACCAGTGCCGACCTTTGTGTCGCTTGAAGTGCGGAATAATACGTGGTTTCCTCCAGCTTGATTTGAATATAAATAATATTGACCTTCTTCCATGTTGTTAGAGCGACGGAATTGGTATAGCAGACCTGTTTTGCCTACAACGGCTTGTGTACCATATGCCTCACCATTTGTTATATATTTACCCTCATCAACATTATATACGTAACCATCAACATTTTCCTCTATTTCTGAGAACTTTGGCATTGTATGTCCTCTGACTTCGATAATCTTGCCAAAATCTTTCCATAAAGGGGCTGATTCATATAATGATTTAGAACCTTCAGGAACGTACAATGTTGCTGATGATAACGTTACACCTGTGAATAAACCAGTTCCTAATTCTATCTTAGATGGATCGGGGTTTAATACCGTTACTTCTTTAAGTGATGTACATCCGTTAAATGTATTAGTGCCCAATGTAACTATTGATTCTGGCAGTATTATGGATTTGAGTTTTGTACAGTTCCTAAATACATTATAATATATGTCTGTCATGTTCTTAGGAACATTTATTGTTTGAAGGGTTTTGCAGTTTTGGAATGAATTACCGTAAAAATACTTTGCATTATAGAAATATTCTAAATCACTTAAATCTGTGAATGAAACATTTTCAAATGTATAATAACCAAAATCTGTTATTTTTGACGCTTCGGAGTAACTGATTTCACCATCACCATCGGCATCCCAATATGTTGTTGCTACAGTCCGTAAATTTTCATCTTTAAAGTTGATAAAACTCAATTTCTTGCGTAAGGTACGTTCTGCTGATTTTATTTCTGATAAATCGCTATCTAAATTGTCGTAGATCTCTTGTTCAAATGATGTGTCAATACTACGTTTCTTAGCTGCATCAAGTAATTTCTTCAGTGATAAGGATTCTTCATAGGTATTTATGGCATTTGCATCATATTCCACAAAACGCCATTGACAATTCAGAGAATTATCGTTATATTCTATGTCAAAATATGTTCCATAAGTAGGTGAAGAAAAATTGCTTGCATGGTCGGATTTTACACCAAGATATTGTGTTGCGTTATATCCGCTTACAGTTGATGGAATTTGTATCGTATAAATCCCATCGCCTATGCTGTTTATGGTCCACCATGAGGTTTTGTCTGATATATGACTATTATCGCCATCGACAAAACATGCTTTTACGCCTTTGCCTACATTGCTGTCAGTGCTGGTGCGGAATAGAATGTGACCATTATTGCCTGTGTCGTCTGAATAAAGGTAGTATGAACCTTCTGGCATAGAGGTTGTTCTACGAAGTTCAAAACGCATAGGTGAACTGTTGCCAACAATTGCTTGAGTATCCCATGCTTCACCTTTTGTTAAATATCGGCCCGTTCCTTCATTAAACAGATATAATTTTTTATTTGTTACCAATTCAGTGAATTTTCCACCCGACAATGACCTTTCTTCATATATTGTGCCAAATTCTTTCCATTGTTCTGCTGATTTAAAATACGATGCCGTTCCTTGTTCTGAATATAGAATGGCTTTACTTAAATCTATTTTGTCAAATACGGCTGCACCCAGTATAATATTCTTTGGTGTAACACTGTGTACTGTGAAAGATGTTAGTTTTGTACAACCAGAAAAGGCTTGTGACCCAATTCTGGTTACACTGATTGGGAGGTCGATTGAAGTTATTGAAGAGCAATTTTCAAAAGTGTTGTCAGATATTTCAGATATACCACTTGGCAATGTGAAGTCTGGCAATAACTTACATCCAGAGAATGCCGATTGTCCAATCTTTGTAATATGGTCTGGGAATTTAAAGGTTTTTAAAGCACGACAATCGTTAAATGCATACGCACCAATGCTTTTAAGATTTTTTGGTAATTTTATGCTTGCAAGTCTTGTGCAACCGTCAAAAGCATTGTCGGCTATATTCTTTAGACCTGTAAAATTATATAATTCTGTGAAGGCTGTGATTTGTGTTTGTCCTTTGAATACAGTGCTTAAGTCTGAAACGGATGCTGCTTCTCCATAGCTAAATTTACCATCACCATTGGTGTCCCAATTTTCAATACATAATTTTTTTACTGTGGAGTTGGCGATTGGCATTTCTTTCTCACTATAATTATCGGGTTCGCATCCAATAACAGCGTCTTGATATTGATTATAGCCATCACCTGAACCGCCAATACCTTGCGAACTGGGATTTAAACTGGATAGTAAAAAATGACCATTGCTTTGACCACCCCAACCCCAGTTTATATGGTAGCAATGATTGCCGTCATAACCATCGCATACGAATGCGTGACCAGCCTCCGAGTTTGCACCGCTTAAATACACAACTCTACCTTGCTCTAGTTCGCTGTAAATAAGTGCGTCCCAACTATCGTCGGTGTAATTACTTCTTGATACATATTTTGCAGTGCTGTATCCGAAATATGCATTTAATGCATCTGCTACTTTATATGATTGAGCACCGGAAGAACTATTTGTGTAGTCCATTTCTACTGATACACCGCAATAATGCATTAACTGAGCTACAGCAAGTTTTTGTTTTGCTGTTGCACTACTTCCATAGCTATCTAGCATGTTCGCCCAGTCTATAGGAGAACCTGCTGCAATACCTTCTACAGAAAGCTTGCCGTATGTTTCATGTGATGTCCATGTGTCGTATCCAGGTATATCTTTTTGAACTTCGTCTACTGATTTTGAACGTTGGAAGTACATGATTTGGGCCATTGCAGTAGCTACACATCCTGTAACAGAACGACCTAGAGTAAAATACATTGGACATTCGTTGTTGTATGGGGCTCCTTGATTCCAATTACATGTCAGCATTGGACTAATTACAGGATGGGTAGGCACTTTGCGGCGTGTGGCATCGGGAGTAGATTGTAAATAATTAATATACTCTACATAGTCCTCTAGCCAGTATTTCATGTTATCAGGAATTTGATCGTAGTCAAATTCCCCAGAGTCTGTATATCCTAAGGCTGGCTCTATTGCGTCATCTCCGGCAATTATAATGTATCCTTCGTTGTTTCCACGATTGAAAACATAATATGGAGAGTTTTGGTTTTGATTTGAGCGTCTTGGTGAAAGCCTGCGTCCATTTACAGGTGTTAGCTTTCTACTACCACTATGGTTCTTAAGAAAATTTTCGGCTTTAACTTGTGCCTGCTCCTTGGTTATTGGATCTGCCTTTGTGTAGTATGCAGCCGATAATAACATAAAGAGTGTGAATAATCTAAAACACAGGTTATTAGATTTTAATGGATTTCTTTTCATTTTTTTGTATTATTTTAATTAGTTGTTTGCTGTGGTGATTAGTTATTCTGTGTATTAAAATATTCTCCACTATAATAATTTTAAAAAATCATTTTCTAATAAATAATTATTATGCAAAGATATATAAAAACATATTTATTTACAAATATATATAAAGAATTTAATTATGCTATTATGATTGTGTGATTTGTTATAGGCATATAGAAAGAATAATAGTCTTTTGCTATATTATATAAAATATTACAAAAAAAGTGCTCATAAAATGAGCACTTTTGGTAATGTAACTATTTACTTTGTATATTTAGTCTAGTCCAAATAACAGTTTTAATCCTCCATCAACACCACTGAATCCCATAAAGGCCATGGCTAAAAGTCCTGCCGTAATTAATGCCAGAGGCATTCCTTTTACAGCTTTGGGAACATTGTTCATTTCCATTTGTTCGCGTAATCCTGCGAATACTACCATTGCTAGGTAAAAGCCTAAAGCTGTGGAAATTGCATAAACCATTCCGGATAGAAGATCATATTCTTTTTGAATGACTAATATGGCAACACCAAGTATACAACAGTTTGTGGTAATTAATGGTAGAAAAACTCCTAGTGCTTGGTATAGGGCAGGGGAGACTTTCTTCAAAACTATCTCAACCATTTGAACTAATGCAGCGATAACCAAAATAAATGCAATAGTTTGAAGATACTCTAGGCCGAAACGGTCGAGAACATAATGCTGAATAAAGTATGTTACTAATGTTGCAAGTGTAAGGACAAATGTTACTGCCATACCCATGCCTGATGCTGTAGATACTTTCTTGGATACACCTAGAAAAGGACATATTCCCAAAAACTGAGATAATACGATGTTATTAACAAAAATCGCAGTTATAAAGATTAGTATATATTCCATAATTATGATTTTCTAAGTTTGTTTACTAATGCTATTAAATATCCCAATACAATGAAAGCTCCTGGTGCAAGAACAAATAATAACATACCTCCACTTTCACCTTGTATTGTCAAACCGCTTATACCAAAATCGTCACTTTTGAAAACGACGCCAGTACCTAATATCTCACGACATGCACCTAATAGTGTTAATGCCATTGTAAAACCTATTCCAATGCCAATGCCATCAAAAATCGATGCTATAGGACCATTTTTTGCTGCAAATGCTTCTGCTCTGCCAAGAATTATACAGTTTACAACAATAAGTGGTATAAAAAGGCCCAGTGTTGCATATATACCAGGTAGATATGCTTGCATAAGCATCTGGAGCAGTGTTACTAATGAAGCTATTACAACAATGTAGGAAGGAATACGCACCTTATCTGGTACTAAGTTTTTAATAAGGGATATAATTAAGTTTGATAGTATCAACACAAAAGTTGTGGCAAGCCCCATAGATAAACCATTAATGGCACTGGAGGTTGTACCTAGGGTTGGACACATACCAAGAAGAAGGACAAAAGTAGGATTCTCCTTGATGATACCATTCATCATGATTTTAAAATTACTCATAGTCGTGTCTCCTTTATTTAGTTTTGTGCTTTGGTTTGTTCTGTTGTAGAAGATTTGCTATCTCCTTTTTGGTATATTTCATCATATGCGTTTTTTATAGCTAATAAGAATGCACGGGATGTTATTGTTGAAGCTGTTATAGCATCTACATCACCACCGTCTTTACTAACCGTTAAGTTATCTTTGCCTGGATTCATGCCGATTATATTTCCCTTACCTTCTTTTTGGAACCACAATCCTGCCTTTGCTCCTAAACCTGGAGTTTCAGAATGCTCAAGGATGGTATAACCTAATATATTACCATTTGTGTCAAATCCAACTAATACTTTTAAATTACCACCAAAACCATTTTCACTTGTTTCTATAGCTTTACCAAGATTCTTTGACGTAGCATCGCTAACATTGTATACAATAAATACTTTTTCTTTATTATTAATTACTGATTTTACTGTGTCTTTTGAGGATACTGTAACTTCACCGCCTCCCATAACATCTTTTATACCAGAATTAAGTTTTTCTTCGTTTATTTCGGCAATTTGAAGGGCAGTTACATTATTTACATAGGCTAGGATACCTCCTGCCACAATGGCGATAAGTGTCAAGACTATCACCATATTTGTTATGGATGAACTTAGCTTTTTCATTTTTTGACTACCTCCCCGAATCGTTTTGGTTTAAAATAATTGTTAATTAATGGAACAAAGGCATTCATAATTAAAATTGCAAATGACATACCTTCTGGATAGGCTCCCCAAGTACGGATTACAACCGTCAAAAAACCTATCGCTATTCCATATACTAATTGACCTTTCTTAGACATTGGCGATGTAACATAATCTGTTGCCATGAATATAGCACCTAACATTAATCCTCCAGACACCAAATCGATAAAAGGTGATGGAAATGATGGATTGGATAGATGAAGTGCTCCGGCAAATACAAATACTGTACATAAGATACTTATTGGAATATGCCATGTAATAATCTTTTTGTAGAGCATATAAATGAATCCAATAAGTAGAGCTATTTCACATACTTCACCCATACTACCTCCTGTTTGGCCAGTAAACATATCCACAAATGAGGAACCTATGCCGTCAAGTTTGCTTGGATCACCATTCTTAATCGCTTCCTTCATTACAGCTAGTGGAGTCGCTGCTGTTTCGCCGTCTATTGTCATAAAACCTTGTAAAGGGCGAGGCCATGTAGTCATTTCTACAGGGAAAGAGATCAATAGAAAAGCACGACCGGCTAATGCAGGATTAAATAAATTACAACCCAAACCACCAAAAGTCATTTTCACTACACCTATTGCGAATAATGCACCAACAAGAACCATCCATAAGGGTAGATTGGAAGGAAGGTTAAAGGCAAGTAAAATTCCTGTTAGAATTGCTGAACCATCGAGTACTGACGTATCTGTTCGCTTTAGCATATACTTATTAATGGACCATTCAAAGAATACGCAGGAAGAAACAGATACAAGAGTTACTAATATCGCACCTAAGCCAAAATACACAAAAGAACACAGAAGGGCAGGTATGAGAGCGATAAGAACACCATACATGTTCTTGCTCACACTGTCCCCTGAGTGGACATGAGGTGACATTGAAACTGTTAATTTATTCATATATATTATTTCTTTTTAACTACTTGTTATACATTTTTTATTATTTGGCATGCCTTGATCTTATAATTCCCATTACGGTTGTTTTTCCAAGACGAATTAAATCAAGCAAAGGACGATGAGACGGACATGTGAACTGACATGAACCACACTCAATGCAACTTGTGATATCTTCTGATTCAGCTCGTTCCCAGTTACCAAATTCAGAGAGCTTTGATAGTAAAAACGGTTCAAGCCCCATAGGACAAGCATTTACACATTTGCTACAGCGTATACATGGTTGAACTGAATTTCGTTTAGATTCACTTTGGTTCATAATTAAAACACCTGAAGAACCCTTGCAGATTGGAACATCTAGGTTTACAAGTGCCTTTCCCATCATTGGACCACCACCTATAACTTTTCCTGTATCATCTGGGAGACCACCACATTCATCTATTAATTGGATCATTGGTGTGCCCATCCTTACAAGTAGGTTGCTTGGTTTAGACAAACTTTTACCTGTAACTGTGACAATACGTTCAAAAAGTGGCTTGTTCTTCATGACAGCTTCATATACTGCAAATGCCGTTCCAACATTTTGTATGATTGCACCTACACTAACTGGAAGGGCTGGAGGTGCTGCTACCTGACGATTTATAACTGCGTCAATAAGTTGCTTTTCACCACCTTGCGGGTATTTTACTTTTAATGGGACAACTTCTATATTTGCAAATTTATGATAATATTTGGCTTTTTCAGACATCAATTGAATTGCATCTGGTTTATTGTTTTCAATGCCTATATATGCCTGATTTACATTTACTGCTTTCATAAGAAGCGCCACACCTTCCAAAATTTCATCTGGTTTTTCAAGCATCAAACGATGGTCTGCTGTTAAATAGGGTTCACATTCCACAGCATTGATAATAACGCATGTTGGGTGTGAACCTGGGGGTGGTGTTAATTTAACATGTGTAGGGAAGCATGCACCACCCATACCAACAATACCTGCTTCTTTTATTTTGTTTATGATGTCTTGAGCTGATAATTCTGCAACTCTTTCTATATGTACCAAATCGCTACTGCGATCTATGCTCTCTTCCCATTCATCCCCTTCAACTGTTATATAAACAGCTGGTTTTGAGTAACCGCTAGCATCAACAACTGTATCAACCTTTAATACAGTTCCACTAACAGAGGAATATATAGGAGCAGACACAAATCCACCAGCATCTGCTATTTTTGTTCCAACTTTAACTTTGTCTCCTTTTTTGACTATTGGAGTAGCTGGAGCTCCAATATGTTGGCTCATAGGGAAAACAGCTACTGTAGGTAACGCAGCCAATTTGATTGGTACAGAGGCTGATAATTTGTTTTCTGATGGATGAACTCCACCTATCTTGAAAGTTTTCACTATTCTTTGGAATTTTTGGTTCAACTAATGGTTCGTTTCATTACAAGGATTTTGGAAATATAATTTATTCCTTTACCTTAGTGGAATCTGGTTTAGAATTCTGAACTTTGCTTAAATCAGAATTAGCGGACTTTGGACTTGACTCTTCCTTGGAGTTATTGGGTTTACTCGAGGATTCTTGGCCAGATTGTTTTAAAATAGGCTTAGCAGGTTCTACTTTTGATTCTGCTGGCTTGGGCTTTAGAATAGGCATGTTCAAACCTATTATTGTTTTCTGTGGACATTCTTGTTCGCATTTTCTGCAATTACGACATTTGCTTGGATCTATATATGCTAAGAAATTGTCTACTTGAATAGCATCAAAAGCACATACTTTTACACACTTTTGACATCCGATACATGCTGCAGAACATGCTTTCTTTGCAACTGCTCCCTTCTCTTTATTCATGCATCGTACTACAACCCCCATCTTTTTTGCCCCTTTTACCTCTCGTATTTCTATAATATTGCGAGGACATGCTTTCGAACATGCACCGCAAGCTGTACACTTCGATGCATCAACTTCTGGCATTCCTGTAGATGGATTCATTTTAATGGCATCAAATTGGCATGCTGATACACAATCACCACAGCCTAGACAACCATATTGGCAAAGTGTCTCACCCATACTTGTGGCATTTGCAACTTTGCAACTAGGAAAACCATCATAATTAACAACTCTAGCACGATTTTCACATGTGCCATTGCATCTAACTACAGCAAGTTTTGGGGCTGCAACTTCTACTTGCATACCTAAAATTGATGCTACTTTTTCCATTACAGGTTGACCACCAACTGGACAGTTCAATCCTTCAAGGCTACCAGAATCAGCCGCCTTAACACAAGCGGAGGCTAAGCCACCACAGCCAGGAAAACCACATCCTCCACAGTTCGCACCGGGAAGTACTTCAAGAATCTCGCCAAGGCGAGGGTCTTCTTTTACTGCAAATTTCTTGGATAATAAAAATAAAACTAATGCAGCTATAAGTCCTATTGAACCCAAAACAATTACAGCGATTAGAATTCCGTTCATAAATAATTTTATTATGTGTTTTTGTTATTAAATGTTTTAAATGGTTTTATTATTGTCTTTAATCCAAAATGCAAAAGATTTTGTTAACTTTTTGTTTAATAACCTGAGTATTAGGTAATAAACAGACATGATGACTGCTAGGCCTACCATTGTTTCTCCTTCATCTAATTGTAATAGTAATATGGATATCGTAATCCATAGTATAATCAATAATAATGGTAATCCAAATGCTATTAATATAGCATTTCTACTCATAGTTTCAGTACCGCATACATTTACTTCATCACCAACCTTGTACTTTGTAAAACTTGGTGTATATATATCTATAAGTTTTTCCTTACTTTCAGATGAACTGCATAATGACTTTGCATGGCATTCGCTACATGCTGAGGTCTGCAAAATCCTTACCTGTATGTGTCCTTCTTCTACTCTTTCTACTGTGCCTTTATGTTCTATCTTGTTTGCCATGGTTTTATAATGGTACAAAATAGTGTTGTGGTATTATATGCAAATTTTATGCAAATTTAAGCTTTTTAAATAAAACAAGCAAATAATTTGTCTTTTAATAGTAATTGAATATGTTTCTATTCTTCTGTTCTTAGACGTTATGAATGGGATTTAGATATATCTAAAAATACTATTACAATGTAATTATATTTTATTTGTAAAATTCTTTTTTCCCTGCTGACAAAGTGTTTTTCATTAATGAACATATAGTCATAGGCCCAACTCCACCAGGAACAGGTGTTATAAATGAACATAGTGGAGCAACTTCGTCAAATTTAACATCGCCATTTAGGCGATAGCCATTTTTTTTGGTTGGGTCTGGCACCCTGGTTGTTCCTACATCAATAACCACTGCTCCTTTCTTTATCATATCTGATGTGACGAAATTTGGTATGCCAATAGCTGCTATAATTATGTCAGCAGCTTTGCATTCTTCTTTCAAATTTTTGCTGTGGGAATGGCAAACTGTCACTGTCGCGTCACCAGGTATGCGCTTTTGCATCATAAGTTGTGCCATAGGTTTGCCAACAATATTACTCCTACCTAATATAACACATTTCTTTCCACTTGTTTCTATATTATAGCGGCGCAACAACTCTAAAATACCATTAGGGGTGGCTGATACATAACATGGCAGACCAATAGACATGCGACCAACATTTATTGGATGAAAACCATCTACATCTTTGCGATAATCTATAGCCTCTATTATTTTTTGTTCAGAGATATGTTTGGGGAGAGGCAACTGAACTATAAAACCATCTATATCTGGATCATTGTTCAGTTTTTCAACTTGAGATAATAATTCCGACTCTGTTACATCATCTTCAAATCTTATCAAGGTTGATGTAAAACCACATTTTTCACATGCAAGAACTTTGTTTTTTACATAGGTTTCACTTCCCCCATCATGACCAACCAATATGGCAGCTAAATGTGGACGTTTGCCACCATTAGATACAATGTTTGCCACTTCTGAGGCTATCTCTTCCTTTATAATTGTTGCCGTTGCTTTACCGTCAATCAGTTGCATAAGTTGATTATTTAATTATATATGATTTGATATATTTTTATCTTCTACCTGGCATTTTCATCATCATCTTACCCATCTTATTACCTGTCATCATTTTCATCATCTTGCGCATTTGTTCGAATTGTTTCATTATACGATTTACTTCATCTATACTATTTCCGGAACCTTTGGCAATCCTATTTTTTCTACTAGGGTTCATACAGTCTGGATGACTACGCTCGTATGGGGTCATAGAACCAATCATCGCTTCTATTGATTTAAAAGCATCATCATCAATATTTATGTCTTTCATGGCCTTGCCCATACCAGGAATCATTCCAACCAAATCTTTTACATTACCCATTTTTTTGATTTGGTTTATTTGGCCTTGGAAATCGTTCCAGTCAAATTTGTTTTTCTTAATTTTGGCTTCAAGACGTTTGGCTTCCTTCTCGTCATATTGTTGTTGAGCTCTTTCAACCAGGGAAACCACATCACCCATACCAAGTATTCTATCTGCCATACGGCTTGGGTGAAATGTGTCTAGAGATTCCATTTTTTCACCAGTGCCGATAAATTTTATGGGTTTGTCAACTACCGTCCTAATTGATAGCGCAGCACCACCACGGGTGTCGCCATCTAATTTCGTAAGTATAACTCCATCTATTTCCAAACGTTCATTGAAGGTCTTGGCAGTGTTTACGGCATCTTGTCCGGTCATTGCATCAACTACCAACAACGTTTCACTTGGAGATATAGCTTCTTTGATGTTCTGTATCTGAACCATCAATTCTTCATCGATGGACTGGCGTCCAGCTGTATCGACTATAACAGTATCATATCCTTTGGATTTTGCTTCTTTAATAGCATTTTTAGCAACTTCTACTGGGTCTTTTGAATCTAATTCTAAATATATTGGAACTTCGATAGATTCTGCCAATACTCTCAGCTGTTCCATAGCCGCAGGGCGAAATGTATCACATGCCGCTAAGAGAGGTTTACGCTTCATACGAGTCTTGAGCATCAAAGCCAATTTCCCACTCATTGTCGTTTTTCCTGCGCCATTTAAACCTGCCATTAAAATAATTGATGGACGTCCTTCTAAGTTAATAGGTTGAGCTTCTCCACCCATTAACTCTGATAATTCATCATGAACTATCTTAATCATCATTTGACCAGGACTAACGGCTGTTAAAACGTTTTGTCCTAGTGCTTTTTGCTTAACCGTGTCGGTAAACGATTTTGCAACTTTATAGTTTACGTCTGCTTCAAGTAGAGCCCTGCGTACATCTTTGAGTGTTTCGGCAACGTTGATTTCTGTTATTTTGCCTTGACCCTTTAAAATTTTAAACGACCGTTCTAGACGTTCAGATAGATTTTCAAACATATCTTTTTTATATTTACTTAATCTGTTGTTTATTTGGTAAAGTGATATTATTCTTTTTTTATGGGTTTTAAGCCTTGATAAACTAGAAATGATATAATTCCGATTACAATTACAATTGCAACTATACCTATTATATGACTATAATGCGAAATTGTTGAAATAAGTTCGTCTTTGCTTATCTGTGTATGACAAATATGGCCTATTAATACTAGTATACCATTCCAAATTGCAGCTCCCAAACTGGTAAATAGTATAAAACTTCCAAGATTCATTTTAGCTAAGCCAGCAGGTATGGAAATCAACTGTCGAATTGCTGGAATCATCCTACCGATAAGAGTTGATATATTACCGCGTTTGTCAAAATATTCTTCTGCCTTTTGTACCTTGGATTCATCTATCAAACACATGTGCCCAAACCGACTATTTGCAAATTTATATACGATAGGACGACCTATGAAATAGGAAAGTCCATAATTTATAAGAGCTCCAATAAGTGCACCAACTGTACCAAATACTATAATCAGTAGATAAGACATCTTGCCTTCTTCTGCAGCCATATATGCTGCAGGTATCATTACAACCTCCGAAGGAAAGGGGATAAATGAACTTTCTATTGCCATAAATAGAATAATCCACCAATAATTCAAATTATCTAAAGCTCCCTGAAACAAACCGACAATTCCTTCTTCCATATAAATAAGAAATTTAATAATTGTTTTATAGTTTATATTTGATTTTTATCTTTTACGAGATTCTTGCCTTTATATAAAATGCAAATTTACTAATTTTTATTGGTTTGATATATCTGGTGTTGTGCTTTTCTAATAAATTCATAAAAAAAACAATCATTATTTTGTTTTTTTATGCAAAATGTAGTAAATTTGCACTCGATTTCAGAAAAGAATATATGGGTAAGTCCTGTACGGCATGCTCCCTTTAATCCCCCAGGGTTTGACCGCAGCAAGGGCATAAGGTTGTAGCGGCGCGATATAGATAGCTTACCCACCTGCCTCTTTAGCTCAGTTGGCCAGAGCACGTGATTTGTAATCTCGGGGTCGTTGGTTCGAATCCGACAAGAGGCTCAAAATAAATAAAAACCGCCAACTGGCGGTTTTTATAATTTTATGGTCAATAACATAAAGGTATATGGATATACATTGATATTCATATTTTTTTCTATTTCAAATTCAGTGTTCTGAGGAGATATCTCCTCTTTTTCGTAATTGTTTCTGGAATCCATTTTGCCACTTAATATTCTTACGTCGGCTGTTTTTGGTAATTTGCCAAATCGCTGAAGATTTATTTGTGCTATATGAAATGAGTCCGTTGCATTTATTATTTTTAAATATAGTGTGTTAGTTGAACTGTCTAATATTGCAGAACTGCCTTGCAGCTTATCTGGACTATCCATTTTAACTATATCATCATAATAATAATCTCCTGAAGATAATCCAAACATTTGTTGAACGTAATAACTACAACTAGGATATACTTTTGTGTTGTCAAAATAAATAAGGTCTGGATTCCAGTTTGTGTGGTCTTTTTTTGCAAATAATGGGGCGTAACTAGTCATACATACAACATCTCCGTTTCGCTCTATGCCTAACAAGTAGAGGCCTTCTGCTAATGCATCCATCCACATCCAATCACGGTCTTTCATTGCATATTCTCCTAAATAAACTTTTGTTTTTCTTTCACGTGGATAATTATCGTAATTATGTTGATTATTTAGGAAATAATTTCGTGGTTCGTAGTAATGTTCATCTATTATAGGCATGTCTAATTCTTCTGCAAGTCGCCATGCGTTATCATAATCCGGATTTCCTTTATGTGAACCAGGGCCTGCTGTACCAATTATAATTATATCAGGATAAGCTTCTCTAATTTTATTATAAATAAATTTAAATCGTTCTTCAAATTCGGGGGTTATTTTTTCTTCATTACCTAAACCAAGATATTTTAAATTAAATGGTGCGGGGTGCCCGCTATGGGCTCTTTTTGACCCCCATTCGGTAGTTATGTCTCCATTTGCCCATTCTATTAAGTCTAATGCATCTTGGGCCCATTCGTCCATGTCTTCCATTGGTACAGACATTTGATTTTGTTCGCGTAAGCCCCAGCTTCCTCCAGCACCTTGGCAACTAACACCTACTGGTAGAATAGGTAGCGGTTCAGCTCCTAAATCTTCACATAGTTGAAAATATTCATAATATCCTAAGCCCATTGATTGATGATAGCCCCATGTGTTTTTAATTCCTTTGCGAGTCTCTTTGGGACCAATAGTGGTTTTCCACCTATAAGTATCCCAAAAACCATCTCCACCTCCATGAACAACACATCCTCCTGGAAATCGAACAAACTTTGGATGTAATGCTTCTAATGCCTCCGCTAAATCTTTGCGAAGACCATGACTTTTATATGTCTCTTGAGGCATTAATGAAATCATATCTACATCTATCGAACCTTCTGTCAGTAATAATACAGATAATTGTGCGTGATCAGAATCTGATGTGGGAGATAGTGTAGATGTGTATTTTTCCCAATTTGAACCTCTTGTTGTTATAGTGAACTCTGAAAGGATGTTATTTCTATCACTTGTAAGAACTATTCGGATATCCATCGGTTTGGATTCTTTGTTACGCATAAATATTGAAAAAACATATTTTTGTCCAGAACGTAACACAATTCCATCAAACCCATCGTTTTGTATTCCTACTCCAGTCCAACCATTGAAATCACTATGATGGCCAACATGTTCTGCCGTAATGCACAAGTAATGTGGATTGTTTTCATGTATTGGATTATCTGTTCTTGATTCTATGTAACCAGTGCTATGGCCTGGACGTTGCATGCGCCAGGATGTTGTGGGTCCCCAACCATCCCGTTCAGTTGGAGAGTATTCAAAGGAGCCATTTTGAATTAATTCAGAATATAGTCCTCCGTCGGCTGCATAGCTTAAGTCTTCAAAGAAAATACCAATTAGTTCATTGCTTATTTTTTTACCACCCTTTGGTACCTTAATATTTTGTGCTGAAATAATCTGACACATCAGAAATGTGTATATAATTAAAATTGATATAGATAATTTTGTCTTCATATTTATTATGTTGATTAAGTTTGTTGTGCAAATTTAATCATTATTTTTAATGAATTGTCTTTTTATATAAAATATTATTGATTTAAGATATAAGTATCAATGCTTACATAATTATAGTTTTCTCTTATTAATGTCGGTTTTATGTTAAAAAATCCTTGAAAAACAATATATTGTACCTAAAATATGTGTTTTCTTATGCGTATGAGTGCATGCCTCCTAAAAAATAATTGACACCGAAATAGGTCATTAATATAGTAAGGAATGCAAAGGTCATAAATATATGATAATTTAATGGCTTACGTAATTGTGGAATGCTGTTGGTATGTACTGCAATAGCATAAGTCATTAGAGTAATCAATGCCCATGTCTCTTTAGGATCCCAACTCCAATAGGTTCCCCATGATATGTTTGCCCATATAGCTCCTATGAATATACCAAAACCAAGAGCTGTAATTGAAGGATATAAAAATAATCGAGAAAGTAATTGAAGTGATTTTAGTTGCTCTTTCAAATGATTAGCATGTTTGCCACGTATTAATCTCAGTATTATAGCCATTAAACCACATATAAAAGTAAGTGCTAGTAATGCATATGCCATCATTATTACACTCACATGGATTGTTAGAAGTGGGGATTCTAGGACAGGCATTAAATGTGTTATTTGTGGATCCATCTGGGATATATGACTAACTAATAAGAAAAATCCAGATAGCAAAAAACCAAATGTTAAGATAATATGGAATCGTTTATATATCAAAATAGATACTAGCATTATTATCCATGCCATAACTAACATTGTTTCATAACCATTCGACAAAGGAATCGTACCACGTATAACCCATCTTAAACATAAACAGAAAGTTAATGATATAAAACTTATAATCATTATCCATAGTTGAATGCCAAGGATATATTTTTTGGAAGATGATTTATTATCTGTTTTGCGTGTAAGCAAATAAATAGTATAGAATAAGCACAAAAAGCCCATCGTTAAATTAATCATGAATAAAATTGTCGAGAATGGAATATCGTTATATATATATTCTGCGTTTAATTGTAATATAGAAGGAACAGACGACCCTCCATAAGTGTTTTGGTATTTAATTAGTTTGTTTATACCATCGTCCATGTCGGATAATTTGTTATTATGGGCCTCATAGTCGAAGTATTTTAATATTGTTTGCATATACTCCTTTTGTGCCTTATCAATGTACTCGGGATAAGAGTCGTTTGGACCATACCAGGTTGTTTCATTATTATGAGTATATGGAAATATTTTAAGAGGCTCTTTATTATGTAGCTCCATTATAAGACATAGTTTCTCATCTAGTTTATTTACACCTTCATGGAATTTGTCATTATATCCTTTTAAATATTCATTAAGGTATGGCCCAAGAATATAGCCCCTATCTTTAGAAAAAAGCATCTCACCACTACAGTATTTAGGCAGATTTAGCTTCTCACGGACGTCGACTTCTTTGATTCGTATTATTTTTTCTTTCATCCACTTGTCACGCCAAAACATAAATCCTGTAAATACTTGTTCAGCACTATATCCATTAAATGAACGTTTACCGTATAATTTTTTTGTGAAGTCAAGAGCGTAGGTCTGAAGTGGGCAAATACGGTTGTTATATAGAATATTGATTTTACAGAGTTTTCTTGCAGTCTCTTTGGGCAAAACCGGAGCAGCATTGCTGTCGTTGCACACGAATGTGAATAATGAAATAAATATGGAAATAGACAAGACTCCTCGTTTAAGAAGAGGATCTCTTAGTAGGGAACGATATGTTCCGCGAGAATCTATTAGTATCCATATTAGTCCAATGAAAAGTAAAGCATAACCTATATATGTTATTGGAATACCAACAGGATCGCTGTTTATGGAAAGTAATGAACCTTGGCAGTCATCATCATATGATGTTTGATATAAGCGAGTATTGTTATGGGAGTAAATATTATTCATAGATACAATAGTATCTATACTATCTGATGTAGTTATAATGGTAATATGTGATATAAAGTCTGAAGCTGCATCTGTGCCTTCATGTTTTTTTACTTCAAATTCATTAAGACGAACTAAAAAGGGTAGTGGTGATTGAATGGAATCCCCCTCATCGTTAATGTAGGTATATGTATCGGCAACTTCATTCATTCTTATATGGACAAAACCGCTATGGGAAGTTAAATGAGTGACTAATGCGCCAAGAAGTATAATGACTAAAGAAGAATGTAGCGTTATAATTGATATTCGTCTTATTTTTTTCTTAAGTAAATAAAATATAGCTAATGCTGCTAAGACAGCCCATAAAGCACACATCCACCATGAACTATATATGAATTTACCTACGAAAATACTACCATGATATTTCTCTATTATTGTTGCAGCCCCAAGACATAAAATTATTATTATGTATAATGCAAATAATATTTTTTTTACCATAACACTTACAATCTGATAATATTTAATCCTATAAAAAATAATAAAAATATCTCATCAAGTATTTTTTATTATAATAATATATTTATTAAACAATTAATTATCTTACAAAGATAACAATTATTATTTAACGAGCATCTTAATTATTATAAAAAGGTTCTTGACATTTATTTGTCAAGAACCTATAAGTTAATATTGTCTTTAAATTAAATTGATTGCAGGAAGGCAACTACGGCATCTCTATCAGTCTTTGAAAGATTATAGAAATTTTCTGCAGAATTATATGCATCAGATTCTTTACTATATGCATGCCACATAATAGCTTCTATCTCATTTCTAGCTCTTGCATCATGTAATCTGTCTTCTGCACCAGTCAAACGTAACGACAAGCCACGTCCCCATAGCGGAGTGGTGCGACACCATCCTGTTCTGATGTCATTCTTCATGAAAAGACGATGTTGTACCATGTCGGTATATGGCCATATAGTTTGATCCTGATAACGAGGCATGATTGTTTTAGCGTCAATAACACCTATACTTGACGCATATGCTTTGATTGAATTGTCAATAAACATATCATCATTTCCTGTCTTCCATGAAGGACGGTGACACGTTGCACAACCTATTTCATTAAATACCTCTTTGCCACGTTTAACCTCGGTGGCATCCAGATTGCGTGCTGCAGGAACTGCCAATCCTCTGTGCCATACCATAAAATCATAGTAGTCTTTGTCTGTCATTTCTTCTGCACCATTATATGGCGCTCCTTCAACAAAATATTTTTTCCATGTTTCTGAACCTGAAGCTGAAGATATACTTAATAATTCATTTACCCTTGAACTGATTCCGTCATGACTTCCATCTGCATAATATGGGTACAAAAGTGAATTTTTATCGTTTCCATTTGCCTGGATATATGAAATAACATCTTCATCTTCCGACATTGCTTTTGCCCATGCTGGAGTGCTATAGAAATAATGACGATCACTCCTGGTTACATTGGTTATATTCCATATCGCGTTTGCTCCTGGGCCATCTTGCAAAGAAGCCCTTGTCATTGCATAGGTGAATTTTTTTATTCTTTTTGTTCCATCTGCTAAAGAATACCATGCTGATGCCGCCCAATCATTGGTTTCTTTATTCCACATTGCAGGATTTAAAGCTACATATTTCGATTCCTCTTGATATTGCTTTTTCATATCATCCTGATCAATAGCATCTAATAAACCAGTTCCATATATTCCTATTGTGTTTTCTAGACGTACTTCATAATTTACCGGGAGAGGATTGGTGTTAAATGCTGTTTGAGGTATCGTCACTTCTGGATAGATAAGTGAGTATTTTTCACCATCAGGAAACTCTAATGGCAAGCCACTTGGCATTTCTGTTACATTAATCCATTGTATGTCAATTTGATTCTCGTCGATAGGGGCTTTAAATGGCTTCATGGCTTGAGTTTGTGGCATGCCAGTAACTTGTCTTACGTAGGAGTTTGCAGTATATGCAACACCATCTAAGTCCACACCTGCTTCAGGATGATATATAACTAGCAAATAACCATTCCCAAAATCGTTTGCACGATAACGCTCCATGCGTTTACCATGACCATATCCAGGATGGCAGTGAAAACAACTATTACGTACCCATGCCGGACCAAGGCCTTTGCGTGGTTCATCTGTGAATGTATAGAGATGTTCAAAGTTGTCTTCTCCTTTTTTGAAACTAAAATCCAATCCTAGTTTTTCAACAGAAATAGTCGGAGCTGAATAACTGGCATTTTCAGTAGTGCCTAATGCACCACCTGGATACCATTCTTCTGCAGAGAAAACATCATTGGCCTTGCCAAAGACTTCTTCTTCTGGAGTAATCTTATTGTTAACTGTTTCATCATCCTTACATGATTGCATAAGTGGTGCGAACAGTAGAAAGAGTAGTAATAATTTGCTGATTTTCTTCATATATTATAGACCAAGAATTTAATATGTTATTGTATAAAATGATTTTATAAAGAAATGTTTCGAAAGGTTGTTATTCTTCTATATCATCACCAGTACGAGAGTCGTCTTCGTATGGAAGTTTCCATATTGTACTTACATATTTTACAAATGGAGCTGGCATATCACCTACCTTTTCTATTGCTTTCTCATACGCTTTTTCAACAGATTTTCCTTCTACTGTAGCATTGTCCTTAAAGAATTTTGAAAAACTATGTTCGGAAACAGTGCCATCAAGGCTACCAAGCCAAATATTACGTACCGATTTTATATTGTCTACAAAATCTGTAATAGAATTATAGCTAAATGGAGATTCAACGTAAAATACATATCCTGCTGAGAATGGGTTAGCTATTTTTGCTGAACCTACTTCATCTGTTATTGCAGCACAGCTACCCTCATCATATGATAATATTTGTGCTATAGCTTCTTTAAGTGTTGAGAATGTGCTTTTACTCTTATCACCTGCATTTTTAATGTTTTCACCATACGAATAACCCTTTGAAGTCAGATAATTAAGTCCAGCAGCTTTTAATTTGGCTACACGTGAAGCATTGGAAGCATTGCTACCTTCCCAGGATACTTGAAGTTGGAAGGTTCTTTCAACGAGTAATTCACATATCCTCTGGGCATAAGCTAATTCTGAAGCTCCTGTGATTTTTTCAAAGCCTTTGTATGTGTCATAGCCAGATAATTCGTTTACATTACGATTTTTGCCATTTCTGAACAAAACAAACTCTAAAGCATGAAAACCACGGATGCTTGCATCTTCTAACATCTCTTCTGTGAAGTCTGTTGAACCGCTAGATAGATAGTCTATCAAGAGCGAACGATTTAATGGCCATGAATCTATTGTTGGATCGACGTCAAAATCACTTGCAGGACCCATAAGGAATGACTCACTACGTTCCCAATGTTGTCTCGCTTTTTTAAATGCCGCACATGCTTTGTCTATGTCTGTTTGGCTAATGTTATCCAAATTGAGATTATTTAGAGCATTTTGTAGCTCAATTGCATCGTCTGCCAAGTTTTTATATGTAGGTATTATTACGTTGTCAACTACGTTTGATATAACTTTACGTAATTCTGCGCTTTGACTTTTGGTTAATTTGCCTTTTCCTATAATATCGTTTGCAGATATTAATGCATTGTTTAATTCTTGACATGAACTTATTGCTTCTTGCCCATAGGACCTATCTGAATATTTGTCATCTTTTGATTGTGTGCTATCATCATCATTACAAGAAAACAAAGATAACGATCCTAAACATAAGATAAATACGATTGTGAATAATAGATTCTTTTTCATTTTAATATAAATTAATGGTTTTACAATTTATTCTATATTACATAAACCATCCAAGGTATGCAATACCTAAATTTATTGACGGTTCATTATTGTATGGCGACTTTAAAAATCTTTGGTTATATTCTGCCTTTATGGCAATTTCCTTAATTGGATAGTAATTGACCCCAAATGCCATTTTTTTTACATTATTATATGCATATCCGGTCATGTCGCTCGAAGCACATGCGTTATAATGTTCATATCTTCCAAAAACATACAGTTTTTGATTGTCATTATTCAATTTGTCAATTTGCGAAAAGATATTATAGCCAGCTTCAATGCCTATAGCATAGGCGTTTTGACTTACCGGAGTGGAGTGATGGTATGGAGATTTTTTATTAATACGATTATATATATAATTCAGTTGTTTGACATCACCTATGTAACCATAATCTGCTTGACCTCGTACAATCCAGTTATGAGCGTTGTAGGTAAAGTCTACTGACCCAATGGCAACAGCACCTTTATAAGTGGCATCAATACCGTTCTTGTTGTTAGGATAGCTATTTCCTATACTATGTCCGTAGTATCCACTCATTCCAATTCGTAGGCCCGATATACCATAATAGTCTCCTCTTAATGCTAAACCATATTTGTTGGCAACATCGAATTCTAAAGGTGATGACGGACCTTTGTGAATCCAGCCTGTCGTTGTGAAATTCTCTGCGTTTAAACCAGCAAGTAATTGTGCCTCATAACGAAATTTTGCAGTACGTCCCCAAAAACTGATACCTGTTTGATGCCATGTTGAAGGTAATATGGTGTTCTCTCCTTCTGGACGATATACAGTAAAGAAGTTCAATGGCTCATGATGGGCGTTGTTTAAACCTACGGGCACAACAATATGTCCAAAACGCAGATTTGCAAATGGGGAAAAACTTTTTTGTATCCAAAATTGTTCTAATTCCACTTCGCCTCCTTTTTCTGTTTCTTGTTCCCACTCTCCGCCTTCTTCGTCCTCTTTCTCGTAGGATACACCTGTGCCACCATGTTCGAATTCTATTTCGGTGCCCATTGTCCATCCTTTGCCAAAATTATATCCTAAATATACTACAGCATGGGGAATGTCAAATCGACCATGACTCGGGTCTTTCTTGTGATCTTCTGGTGCACTATATCGACTTACATGATCACTATAAAAATTTCTTCCGTATGCAACCTCACCATATCCACCGACACTTAAATTTCTTTTGTTAACATTTTGAATAATACTATCTGAACTGGCCGTTTGAGAATGCAATTCATTATTTATGACACCTAAAACAAACAAAATTAAAACTAATACTTTTTTCATGTTTAATGTTTTTTTTACTTTTGCAAAGTTAGATGTTTATAAACTTGATTGCAATACTCATTTTTTAGTATATTGATCTTGATGTGTTTGTCTGTTAGGTATAATAATAGATATTAACATTGCTCATATATCTCTAGCGATTAAACATTTTTAATTATGGAATAATGTGATTTTATTTAATATTAATTCCTTTTGCAATATCTATAACCATCTTGTATCCACATCTTTTTGCCTTCATAATCAGATTAAAACTTGTTACCTCTAAATTAATTATGTTTGTTTTTGTTATATTATAGATTTTTTGATAATGTTCTATTCTTTCGAATACTACAAATGTAAATAATTACATCAAACTTGTCAAAAAAATAAATAATTACTATCTTTGCATTCGAATTTATATAATATGCTATACAAATATATATATTTTGACGATATCAGAACTAATGTTCAGTATTCGTTATTTTCATCTTACAATAAGGTCGATGAGTTACATGTTATAATCTCTCTTGACCAATTAAACGACACCTTTTGTAATCAAAAGGACAGATTGCTTTTTGCTGAGAAACGCCTTAATTCTGTTGCAGATTTTAACAATGCATCGTTGGTCTTTAAACGTTTTTTTCTAAGTGATGCTGTTAATCAAGAATTGTTTATTGATAAAGACCCAAGTTGCTGTATCTCGAGCATTCAACAACCTCCACTTAATGGAACTAAGATTGCCGTTTGGCTTTATTATGTTAAAAACGTAGATGTTAAGCATAATGATAATACGTTTTTTTACGAACATAATGGATATACGCATTTGTGGAATCTTGGCATGCTTTCGGGAGAAAATGATTCATATTGTCAAACCAAGAATATTCTTGAAAATTATACCAAAATACTTAACACATATAATGTTAATATTAAAGATAATTGTGTAAGAACTTGGTTCTATGTAAGAGATGTTGATATTCAATATATGCCTATGGTTGTTGCAAGAAGGGAATTTTTTGAAAATAATTCTATGACAAAAGATTCTCACTTCATTGCTTCTACGGGGATAGGAGGTGTTCCTGCATCTCCTAAATCTATTATCCAATTTGGTGCATATGCTATTAAAGGTTTGAAAAATGGACAACAAACATATATTAAAGCCCTTTCACATCTTAATCCAACTCATCAATACGGTGTAACGTTTGAAAGGGGAACTATAGTGCATTTTGGTGACAGAGATCATATTGTTATTTCTGGAACAGCTTCTATTAACAATAAGGGAGAAGTACTGCATTCTTATGATATTGAGAAACAAACACTAAGAATGTGGGAAAATGTTGATGCTTTGCTAAAAGAAGCTAATGCGTCTTTTGATGAAGTTATGCAAATTATTGTTTATCTGAGAGACTTTGCTGATTATGCTGTTGTAAAAAAAATGTTTGATGATAAGTTTCCTCAAACACCTTATCTTATCACTTTAGCTCCGGTTTGTCGTCCAAATTGGCTTATTGAAATGGAATGTGTGGCAGTAAAAAAAGCCAATAATAATTTTGCTGACTTCTAATAATTATATTATTTGCTTTGTTTTCAGTATTTTAAATTCTATTTATTGATGGTAAAAGCTGATTCTACTTTAATTGCGGAAAAATGTCTTAGAGACGAAGCTAATGCTTTGTTGGGCATTATACCAACCCTTGATGATAAGTTTAATAATCTTATTAATTTTATTTATAATTGTAAAGGTCATGTTATTGTTACTGGGGTGGGCAAATCAGGGCATGTTGCTGCCAAAGTTGCAGCCACTCTTGCAAGTACGGGTACTCCATCATTCTATTTAAATACTTTGGATGCACTTCATGGCGATTTGGGAATGGTTACTGAGAACGATATTGTATTAATGTTGTCAAATTCGGGAAATACTGATGAATTACTAAGAATTATTCCCTACCTTACTGAACGAAATATTCCAGTTGTCAGTATGACAGGTGATGATAATTCACTTATTGCCAGAAACACAATGTTTCATGTTCTTGTAAAAGTGGATAAGGAAGCTTGTCCCCTTAATCTTGCGCCTACTGCTTCAACTACTGCAGCTATGGCTATGGGAGATGCAATTGCCATAGCTCTAATGGAAATGAGACATTTCAGGGCCAACGATTTTGCAATGTTTCATCCTGGTGGAAATCTTGGAAGAAAACTAGTTACACAGGTTAAAGATGTTATGTATACAGAGAATCTTCCTATTATACCTGAAGACATGTTACTTGTTGATGCTATTATTGATATAAGTAAAGGTAAGTTGGGACTTGGTGTTGTATTGCATAATAACTCTGTAACTGGTATAATAACAGATGGCGATATAAGAAGGGCTGTTGAGGGTGCTAAAGATAATTTCTTGAGAGTTACAGTTAAAGAAGTGATGACTAGAAATCCTAAGACTATTCATCCGGAGGCGAAATTAGCTCATATTCAACAAATGTTTAGAAAATATAAAATTCATTCTCTCCTTGTTGTTGACAGTAGCAAACATCTTATTGGTATTGTTGATTATTTTGCTATTATGAATTAAAAGAAATTTCTGCTACACCAAGCATTGTTGCCATTTATATTTTGATAGGCCAACTTATCATAAACTCTGTAAAATCAGCGTTTGTAAGGTGTGCTTTTACTTCTATCCCCAAAGTTAGATTGTTGACTTTTGGAATAGTATAGTGGACACCAATTCGATTATAGTAAAATGGCTCTTTTCTATTTGAATAATCGCCCATCTCACGGAACAAATATATGCCTGCTCCTAAAGCAAACGACACATTGCCATAAAAAAGTGTGTGCTTTATGTCAAATGCTAAAGACCAAGGGCTATGTGGACATGAAACCGATCGTTCATTGTCTATATCCCATATATGAGAATAACAAGATGAGTATTGAATGTCTAGACCGCCACCTATAGCCCCAATTCGAGAATATCTATACATTAAATCAGTCTGAATTGATGCTACTGAATATAAGGTGAAATCGTCTGTCCTCCAATCTGGATCTTCTTTAGTTAGGTTATACTGAGTACGCTCCCAATCCTCAAAGCATGTTTTCACACCAATTCCTGCTTTAATGTTAATATACCAATAAGGTCTAAAACGTGGCGGGTGGTAGTCTATAATTGTATTGAGCAACGTACTATAATATGGATAGTATATAAGACCTAAAGTGGGACCTAGTACATTTGCACTTCGGTTGGGTTGTCGGGTAGAACCATCACTAATATGCCAATAGTCAACACCGGCTTTTATACCCCATGAATTTGATATTCTATATGTTGCATTTAGACCCCCACCCGCATAAAACAAAAAATGTGATCCAATCATGTCATTGTCAACACTATGCTCTTTATCATATTTCTTTGACGAATAGGATAGCCCCAAATTGCCACTAATGTCGATTTCCCATTTCTTGTTTCTTAAAATAGGATATGAAAAAGAACCATATAAAGCAAAAGAATTGCCCAAGTGAGTTGTATATGGAGCTATTTCATAATATTCATCTGACAGATAGTCCCAATGCGGAAAATCTTTATCTCTATGCATTGATGCACGATTGTTCTTACTATATTTTGCTACTATTGAAAAAGTTGGATAATTGTATGCTGCTGCATAAGCATCGTTATCTGAGGGAAGACTAACATGATTAAATTTTAAGCTCATAGAATAGTCTTCCCTATTTTTCATATATGCTTTTTGATATTTATCTAATATCAATATTCTACCTACCTGAAACTCTCCTTCATAACCCCAATGTTTTATTTTATTATTCGTAACTAAGGTATCTGCTTCAATAGATTGTCCAGATATTTTAATACTAAATAGAAATAGAATACATGATAAGAGTAATATACACTTTGTATAAAACATTTTGATAATGAAACATAAGGTTAAGTCTACGTTTTTTTAAGATGGTTTTATAACCCTTACTGTTGCAAAATTATAAAAATTGTTTTGATTTTACCTTTTTTTATACTCAATTTTTGTGTTTAATATGATGTTAAATGATTTTTTAGTATTATTATTTCTTTAAATCGATGGATTTACGTAATTTTGTAAAGTTTTATAAAAGCATTTTTAATATATGGCTAATAAATATTATGAACAACATCGAGAACGTTCTCCATTGGCTGATGTGGGAATGACTGTTGCATTTTCGGTAACTGTTGTTACATTATTGAAGTTAGTTATGTATGGACTTACATATGTATCCATTTTTTGGCTACTTATTGCATTGCTTTATATACTCTCAACAACTCTTTCTTTACCTAATTCTTCAACGAGAAAAGCACTTACTATATGTTTTCTTTTGGTTTCTACGGTGGGACTTTATGCTTCTTTCTTCTATGACAAACCTGTACTTCCTAAAACAGAGTCTAATATAAAGGGAACTATAGATGATCTTAAATTAAATGAGAATAACAATAGCGATGTTATAATTGAAACACCTAAACCAGTTGTTGTAGAAACAGACAACATTGTTCAAGAAGATGAATCTACTTTTGAGGTTACTGAGGCAAATGATACTCAGGATAACTATGATATATCCACATCCCCTACAGATGAAGATGTGGAATTGATAGATATTAACGATGTTAATAATGAAGAAAACAAACAAGTTGATGTAAATCCTGCAGAATCTAAAGAAATGAAAACCCTTGAACAAAATGATGAACTTGATGCTGACTTTAAATGAATCTTTTTCGTTTGATAACTATTCAATATTATTAATTGACAGTATATTCCATTATGGCAAAATATTATAAATGCAAATCATGTGGTAAACGTGTGGACAAAGATGCAACCCATTGTCCTCATTGTGGAGAGTCGATTTCTTATTTTGAAAAAAAGAAAAAAACTATTATTTGGTGTTCCATTATAATTGGTGCTCTATTATTGGCTGTGATAATTTTTAATTTGTTCTCGTCAAGTAAAGCGGATATGTTTTCATCTACTAACTTGACAGATCAGCAAGCTTGGGAGATGATATGTCATTATAGAGACACTAATAATCCTGATTCATTAGATGGGGCATTGTTGCTTTATCAGAACAATTATCCTCGAGGCAAACATCGTCTGGATGTACTAAGACTCAGAGAAAGATTGTCAAAAGAGGCTGAACAATGGGTCATGATTGAAGAGAATGGTTCAACAAAAGAATTGTTGGAACGATATATGGCTGAATACAGCAAGGAGGGATTTTTCTATAATAGAGCTATAGCAAAGCTTGATTCTATAATGTTCTTTGAGAAACAAGAAAGTAATACTGTTGAGGATTATCAAGCCTATCTTGACCAATATCCAGAAGGATTGTATGTTGAGCAAGCTAGAATAAACATGGATAAACTTGATGCTATTACCATTTCTAATAGAGAGGAAGATGGAGTGCAGAATGTTATTAACACACATTTTAATGCTTTAGCTGAAAACGACTCAATAAAACTTGGCTCAACCGTTTCTAATCAATTGTCGTCATATCTCGGTAAGGAATATTGCAAAAAGTCTGATGTTAATATGTACCTCAAGCACATGTATGAAACACCAGGAAGAGAGATTAAATTTGAAACATCTAATTTTGTTATTAAAAAGATGCCTTATGATGAGGACAAACCGCTTTACAATGTTACGTTTAATATATATGAAGAAATGAATAAAACCTCAAAGACAGATAGTAATAACGAAACTAAGCGAAGATATAATGCAACTGCAATTGTAAATAATGATATGCTAATAACTTCACTTGTACTAACGAATGTGGTAGATTAAGATTAATATTATTTGTATATAAAAAATGCTGGATTGTTATTTACAAATCCAGCATTTTTATGTTTTAAAATAACTATTTTTATTGTATACCGTCAGCACGAAGTTTTTCTTGCCATTTCCATGCAGATCTTAATACATCGTAAATGTCTGATTCTGCTTTCCAACCTAACACTTTGTTGGCTTTGTCAACATTTCCCCATACTTTCTCAATATCTCCCTCACGGCGAGGAGCATATTCCCAATTTAATTTCACACCTGTTGCCTTTTCAAAATCTTCTACCACTTCAAGTGTACTTAATCCGCGACCTGTACCAATATTAAATACTTCAACAGAGTCTGTGTCTCCATTTTCCAGTATGCGAGTCATGGCTTTTACATGTGCTTTTGCTAAATCAACAACATATATGTAGTCACGTATACAAGTACCATCTGGGGTACCATAGTCATTACCGAATATTTTAAGTTGCTTACGAATTCCTATGGCTGTTTGAGTAACAAATGGTATTAAATTCATAGGAACTCCATTTGGCAATTCGCCGATTAGAGCTGTTGGATGTGCTCCAATTGGATTGAAATAACGAAGTATGATAGATTTTATAGGCGCGCCACTATGAATGTAGTCTTGTATTATTTCTTCGTTAATTTGTTTTGTGTTGCCATAAGGTGATAAGGCTTTCTGAATAGGTGCTTCTTCTGTTACAGGAAGGTTCTCTTCGCTTGGCTGCCCATAAACAGTACAAGATGAGGAGAATATAATCCCTTTAGTACCATATTTAGGCATCAGTTCCAATAGGTTGACAAGGGAATTGATGTTGTTTCTGTAATAGAGAAGTGGTTTTTCTACTGACTCACCAACGGCTTTGCTGGCTGCAAAATGAATTATGCCTTTTATATCATCATATTTTTTAAAAACGCCTTCTAAAGCTTCCAAGTCACAACAATCCACTTTTTCAAAAGCAGGACGAATTCCTGTTATCTTTTCTATACCGTCAACAACCGATGCGCTTGAATTTGACAGATTGTCAATAATAACCACATTATAACCAGCTTCTTGCAGCTCAACTGTGGTGTGTGAACCAATAAAACCGGTTCCACCTGTTACTAAAATTGTTTCTTTCATTATTTCTGTATTTAAAATTAATAAGATGTACTATGTATTTGTTAATATCACTTTGACGCAAATTTACACATAATTTTTCTTAAATTTGATATTGTTTTGTCAATTTTTAAAATTATATCTAAAAAAACAACTATTTTTGCACAATATTAGATTTTAAATATAATAATGATTTAGTCCTTAAGATATAATTTGTTGCTTTCAATGTTTCGGTATATAATATATCATATTTTAATCCTTTGTTTGTTTTTTATACTTTATGCATGTGGTGAAGAGATGAAGCCAACTGTACATGGAGTGTTTTCTGATGATTCGGTCGTCGGAATGAATATTATGGATTTAAACGACGTGCAAAATTCAGGTGAACTTATTGTATTAACATTATACGGTCCTGACACGTATTTTGAATTCAGAGGAGAAGAATTTGGAAACCAGTTTTTACTTGCACAGGATTTTGCAAAAACTATTGGTGTGAAAGCACGTATCAATATATGTAGGACCGAAAAAGAAATGATTAGTAAATTAATAGATGGTGATGGCGATATTATTGCTTATGATTTGACTATTGACTCACTAAATGAAAATTTGTATTATTGTGGTAAAAATGTTTTGAACAACTTCTTGGATACATTGTCTTTAATAGAACATGATAAGTCTATTAAAGCTAATAATCAAGTTGCATGGGCTGTTAGAAGTTCATCTATTATGTTGGCTGAAAAATTAGATGAATGGATGAAATCAAAAAGTATTAAACAAATGCTAGCTTTATCTCAGCCAAAAGTTTCAGGGGTTAACGACAATAGACATTACATGTCATACGTAAGTGATGAATATTTTCCAGATATACCATTCTTTGGTGATTATCCGGGAGATAGGAGTATAAGCACATCTTCTTACTATAGTCATTCTTCTTCATCACCTCATGAAACTAGTAGCAGTTATACTCAGGGACTAATTTCGAGATATGATGATTACTTTAAGAGGTATGCTGCTTCGTGTGGATTAGATTGGCGTCTATTGGCAGCAATTGCATACAATGAGTCATCATTTAATCCAAATGCTGTCTCGTACATGGGAGCAGTAGGGTTAATGCAGTTGATGCCTTCAACAGCTGCATCATATGGTGTTTCTAATCCTTTTGATCCAGAACAAAGCGTAAGAGGAGCTGTTAAAGTATTAAGATCGTTATTGTCGCATTATTCATCCATATCAAGTGCTGATGAAAGAATCAATTTTGCATTAGCAGCATATAATGCAGGCGCTGGACATATTGACGACGCCAGAAGGTTAGCACAAAAAAGAGGAAAGGACCCGAATGTTTGGAAAAATAATGTAGATGAATTTGTTTTATATATGTCCAATCCTGATTTTTTTAATGACCCAGTTGTTAAAAATGGATATTTCCGTGGTGGAGAAACATACAATTATGTAAACTATATTCGCAAAGATTGGGAGAAATATAAAAAAATGTAATCTAGATTATTGAAATAATGTGTTTAACCCGAATCGGTCATTAGGTTTTATGTCAGAATAATATTTATTTTGAGCAGATTGTCTCCTGTAAGACTTGAAGGTGTAGCGAGCTACATCGAGAGGCTTACGAAGGCAAGGTGCCAAAATAAATATTGTTATGGCATGAAAAGAACTAAATTATTATAAAACAACCTGTGTTCGTCCTAATGACCGATTTGGGTTTAATGAGTGAATTGGTCATTATGTTCATGTAGATTCTTTTTCCATACATAATAATTTGTCTCTCGTGCTATTAAATTGGAAAGGAACAACACTGCAATTAAGTTGGGAATAGCCATAAGCGCATTCATTATTTCTGCAAAACTCCATACTACTCCAAGACTCATTACACATCCTATGAACACCACAATTACCCAAGCCAATCTATAATATCTCAAAGAACGCTTCCCTAATAAATATTCTATTGAACGCTCTCCATAGTAACACCAACCTAATATTGTGGAAAAGGCAAATGTTAACATTCCAAACGACAAAAGAGGCATTCCAATATATGGAATTGTTTCAAATACTTTTTTTGTAAGTATACCATTTTCATTTGCCAACTCTGGTTTGTCTAACAAAGTAGTTACTATTACTAATCCTGTCATTGCACATATAACAACAGTGTCCCAAAATACACCTGATGAAGATACAAGTGCTTGGCGTGCAGGGTTTCTAGTCTGAGCAGCGGCAGCTACTATCGGTTCTGAACCCATACCAGCCTCATTGGAAAATAAACCTCGTGCTATGCCGTAACGGGCAACAAGAATTATACCTCCACCAGCAGCACCGCCACCGACAGCACTACCTGAGAATGCATCTGCACATATCCATTGTATTGCAGGGATAATATATTGGTAATTTACAATTAATATATATATACATCCCAATATGTAAAATAGAGCCATGAATGGTACAAGACGAGTACATATCTTTGAAATGCTTTTCACTCCACCTATTATTACTATTCCAACTATAGCCGATAGTAATATACCTACAATTATTTTAGTGCCTAAACTATTGAAAGGAACCAATTCACAAATGTTTTCGCTTATGGCATTGGCTTGAACGCTATTACCTATTCCAAAGGCTGCTATAGCTGTTAATAGTGCAAATAAGGTCCCTAACCATTTTTGTTTCAACCCTTTTTCCAGTGCATACATAGGACCACCCAGCATTTTGCCGTCTTCTGTTTTTATACGATATTTAATACCAACGAAACTTTCAGCATATTTAGTTGACATACCAAATATGCCTGTTAGCCAGCACCATAATACAGCACCAGGACCTCCTAAAGAAATAGCCGTAGCTACACCAACTATATTACCTGTTCCTATAGTAGCGGCAAGTGCGGTAGCAAGTGCAGCAAAAGGACTTACATCACCAGTAGAGCCTTCTTCCTTTTTAACTGACAATTTTATTGCCGTAAACAATTTGCGCTGAGGAACCTTTAATCTAAATGTCAAGAATATATGAGTTCCAAGTAGTAATATAATCATGGGTAATCCCCATAAAAAACCACTTATGTTTTGTAGCAATTCTTCAATATTGGATAGAATATTTTCCATAATTATTTATTAATTTATAAAGTAGCTTTGTTTGCAAATGTCAGCTGAATGTATGTAACATTGCTATTAATATAATTGTGATAAGTAGTGATGGAATCATATTAATTGTCTTACAATCTTTTAAACCTAAGATACCAATACCTGAAGCTGTAATAAGAATTCCGCCAACAATTTGAAGCTCTGTCATTAATTCTGTACTAATGGTATCAGAAGATATCTTGGCTATTAAATAGAATGAACCTTGCCAGCAAAATAATATAGGGGCAGCCCACATTATTCCTATTCCATAAGTCGTTGCTAATACGGCTGATGAAACTAAATCTAAAATGGAATTTGTAAATAAAAATGTGTTGTCGCCTTTTAAAGCACTTTGAACGGGGCCAAGTATGGACAGTGTGCCTATGCAGAATAATAGTACAGCCGTTGACAATCCTTCTGACAATCGACTATTATTTGAGTAACGAGTAACAAACCTATTGAATTTTTCTGATAAATCAAGACTTGTTCCTATAAGTGACCCTATTGCAAGACTTATAATGAAAAGAACCGGATAATTACTATCTGGCATATTAAATATACTAGCTTTCAACCCCAATGCTATAGAACATAAACCAAGTGCGATAAAAAGATTCTCTTTATATCGTTCAGATATTTGTTGTTTAAGAATCGAACCAACAGTAGAACCAATTATTATGCATGATGTATTAATAATTGTCCCCAGCATATTTAGATTAGTTTTCTAATTACCTTATAAAATAATACATAATTATTGCAAAATTACAAAAAAACAATTTTATTAACAAGTTTTTACTAAAATCGTTTATTTATTTTAATTCATATTACTTTTTCTTTTGTTGATTAAAAAAAAAAGTGTAAATTTGCATTCGATTTGAAAATATATTCTTAAAGATGGACCGGTAGCTCAGCTGGATAGAGCAACAGCCTTCTAAGCTGTGGGTCTTGGGTTCGAATCCCAACCGGTTCACAAAATAAAGGGTGAACAAAATTTGGAAAGCTTGCTTTCATAAATGAATGTTCACCCTTTATTTTGTTAGAAAGCCCGTGGCAGGGCGGGGGATATGTGAAGCAAATCTCAACCGGTTCACAAGACAAAGCCACATGGGAGTCTGAAAACTTGTTTTCAATACGATTTATGTGGCTTTTGTTTTGTTAGAAAGCCCGTGGCAGAGTAAGGGATGGATGAAATCAATCTCTTACGGTTCACTCAATTTGATAACCAGGTAGTTTGATGAGACAACTACTTGGTTTTTTGTAGTGGATAATTAAACATTAGATAATCATATTTAATTATATTTCATAGTTCCCTATATTTAAATAACATTATGTGATTTATTGATAATAATGATTATTAAAGGATATATGAGTATAATTTTTTTTATATTAGAAAAAATATTATATTTGTATAATAATTAAAATCTTCTGCTTCTTATATGTTAACTGACTTGTGTGTTATAATGCTTGTTGCCTCTATTACAAGTCTGCTGTTTAAACTTCTTAGACAGCCTGTTGTACTTGGATATATTGTTGCGGGTATTATAATTGGTCCTTATGTGATAGGTGATTCCTGGGTGTTGAATGAGGATTCTGTTAAAACATGGGGAGAGATTGGCGTTTTGTTTCTTTTATTTGCTATGGGGCTTGAATTTTCTTTTAAGAAACTATTGAAGATGGGGAGTACAGCTCTTATTGCTGCCGGTGTTATTGTGATTGGGATGATGTTCTTTGGTTTTGTTACAGGACGCTTATTGGGTTGGAACGAAATGAATTCTATTTTCCTGGCCGGAATGTTAAGTATGTCTTCCACTACAATTGTTTTCAAAGCCCTTGATGATTTAAAAATGAGAGGACAAAAGTTTGCTAAAATTTGTTTTAGCATTCTTATTGTAGAGGATCTTTTTGCTATTATCTTAATGGTTCTTTTATCATCGGTAGCCACGACTCGCACCTTTGAAGGAACTACTGTAGCATACGAGATTCTAAAACTCTCTGCATATCTGGTGTTGTGGTTTTTTGTGGGCATTGTTGTCCTTCCTACGTTTTTACGCTTTTTTAGAAATCATATGACCGATGAATTATTGACTATTCTATCCATCGGCTTATGTCTGGGTATGGTACTATTAGCTATAAGTGCTGGATTCAGTTCTGCTTTAGGGGCATTTGTAATGGGTTCGCTTCTTGCAGAAACAATAGAGGCTGAAAGAATTGAAAACCTTATTCAACCAATTAAAAATGTATTCGGTTCCATATTTTTTGTTTCTGTTGGAATGATGATAAACCCAAGTCAATTAGTTGAATTCTGGAAACCAATATTGCTAATTACATTCGTTGTTATTTTGGGTCAATTAATCTTTGCCACCATAGGTACTCTCTTATCAGGACAATCGCTTAAGGTCTCTGTACAAACAGGCTTTTCCTTAACTCAAATCGGTGAATTTGCTTTTATTATTGCTTCTCTAGGTATATCTTTAGGCGTTACTGATACTAGTTTGTATCCTATAGTTGTTGCTGTTAGTGTTATTACTACTTTTCTAACCCCTTTTATGATAAAAGCGGCGAATCCTTTTTATAATAAGTTAGAACCTCATATTCCAAAGTCTTTTAAGTTATTTATAGAAAAATATGCAAATAGTCGTAATACCGTCTCAAAAGAAGCAGAATTTACAAAACTACTAAAACAGAGTATTTCTCATATAATCGTTTACGGAACAATTGTCTTCTTTATATATATTATTTTTTTTGTTTACTTGATACCATTTATAAAATCCATATTTCCTAGTTCTGTACCAGACTATTTGATTAATTTATTGATACTTGCAATAATACTTGTTTGTGTCTCTCCATTTATATGGTCTATAACTCTTTACCAATTACGTGGCAATCAATTCAAATCTTTATGGTCAAGAGGTAGTGTCCAGAAAGCCAAAATAATAGGTGTTTTTCTTTTGCAAATCTTTGTTAGTATTGTTTTAGTATCTTTTCCATTCTTTAAAATTTTTTCTATGACTTCCGGACTTATAGTTGTTATAAGCCTTTTTATATTGTTTTTAATAATTGCATCAAGATCTGTTCGAAAACATGCTTTTGCATTAAATAAGCTTCTAAATACAAATTTATCAGAAAGAGAAAAGAAAACAGAGAATCAGAAAGTGGTAAGTACCAATTTTACGAATTCATTGATGAATTATGATATTCATATTTCAGATTTCAGACTAGATATAAATTCATCGTTCTGTGGTAAATCGTTAAAGGAAATAGATATTAGAAAAAATACTGGGGTAAGTGTACTAAGAATAGTTCGCAATGGTATGAATATAAATATTCCTGGTGGAAATGAAATTCTTTATCCGACTGATATTATTGTTGTTGCTGGAAGCGATGATCAAATAATTAAATTTTCTAACATGCTATCTTCCAATATGTATAATAAAATAAATCTGTCGAGAACACATGTTACTCTTGAACGTTTCAGGATTAGTAAAGGTTCACATCTGATAGGATTATCCATTTCAAAATCAAGGATTAGAGAAGATTTGGATTGTATTATAATGGCTATCGAAAGAGATGATTCTGTAATTATGAATCCTGTTCCCAGTACAATTATGATGGAAGATGATATAGTTGTAGTAGCCGGAGAAACAGAAAAGATTCATCGTTTCGAAAATTTGAATTTAAATTGATCTTTAATTTTCTTAGCTAAATATAGTAAAAATATAATTTGTAATGAAAATGAAATGTTTATTTTTAATATCATTAATTTTTATGTGTTTTTTATCTTGTAGTAAAAAACCAGAACATCAAAACGAATCTGCTGATGTGGAATATGGTGAAGACGTTTTAAATGATAAAAAGGGCATTAGAGTAGATACAGAATATATAAAACCGAAGTATCAATCAGATATAGATACCCTGTCGATAACGGCTAATAAAATTCATCATATCAAAAGTGAAGGCAACAATCATTTTGAGCTTCAAATTGAATTACCATGTTTAGGTGATGATGAGATAAATAAAAAATTGTTATATTGGATTAATAGTAATCTTGAAGATAACATTATTTATGCACTTTCAACCCCAGACACTTTGGCTAATAATAATTCCAAATTTGTAAATAAAGTATATGATGGAGATTTATTTGATTACGATAGATTGGCTCATTTTTATTCTAATAAACATTTTAGCATATTTAATGGTTTGCAAATGGGAATAGATTATGATATAACATGTAAAAAAGTATATGAGTCAAAAGATGTTATATCTTATGAAATTAACAATTTCTTCTGTAATTATAGTACATTAGATAGTAAATCAATATATAAAGGAGTAACATTTTTTAAATACAATGGTAATATTTTGTCATGGGCTATGTTTGAAAATAGTAATGTAAAAGATATTGTTCAAAAAGAACTTAACAACCAGTTTTTTAAGTTCCCTGAAGAAAAGTATAGGGATTTTTTGTCTTCATCAAAATATGGCACATTCACTTTGCCGTCTAATCCTCCTTATTTAGTTAAAGATGGTTTGAAATTTATTTATAAAAATAAAGAAATGTCAGAAAAAGAAGGAAATGATCAGATTTATTGTGTTATTCCTGTTGATAAAATTGATATTATGCCATCTTTAGCTGAACTATTACAATAGTCTATACTTTAAAATTAAATTATTATGGCCAATTGGGAAAAGAAACAAGAAGATAATGAAATAAGAAGAGAAGAATTAATAAGAATGATTGAATATTCTTTAGTTAATTTGTCATTAGAAGAACTGGAATCCTTATATTATGATATGTTGACAAAAGATTATATTCAACCATAGGCATTCTTTGCTGTATTTATTTCAAAAAACATTTCTTTAAGATTTGTTTATATTTTTAATTTTAGTAATTTTGTCTTTAATTAGACTCTAATAACATATTATCATGCGAAAAATATTTTATTTTACATTTTTTTTGACTGTATTTGTGTTTTCTGCATGTAAAGACACTAAGAATAATAAAACAAATACGTCTGAAAGTGATACTATATTTAATTTAGTGAACGATTCATTGAAATGCAATGATTCTTTATTGTATAATACTGGACTTGACTCAATACAAAATGATAGTGTCAGGGATGCTTTATTAACGGAAGCCTCCAAAGTGTCTGCCCATGGCGAGATTGCTAAAACTGAAGCTAATAAGAATTTTTATGCTGACAAAAGTGGAATTGGTGTAATTAAGCTTGGAGAGAATATTAAAAAGATTCCACCAAAAAGTGAAGGTTTATATGATAAAAAAGAATTAATTTCAGATGGACATGGCGGTAGAATATGTCTGATTTACTATAAAAATGAACAGATAATAGAAATTGACATTGATAAAAATAATATTATAAAATCAATAAGAATAACTTCTCCATCAATTAAAACTATAGATGGAATAAGCCAATTTATGGACTATAAAACATTGTTGAAAAACCAAGAATTTAAAAAATATATTGGTAAAATACATCGCACGGAAATGTCTGCCTTTGAATTAAATGGTATAAGATATGAGCTTGAAGAGAACATTAAAGGGGATAACAAATATGTATCAGCTATTATCATTGGAAAATAAATTAATTATAATAAAACATTTGTAATAATAAATATGGCTAAAAACATTTTAATAAGTCTTTCGTTGCTTTTCATGTTTTCTTGTGGCGATAATAATGATTCTTTAAAAAACATGATTATTAATATAAATAAAAAGTGTCCTATAGAAGAAAAATATTGGACTGTAGACTCATTAGGAATCAGCAATAATGGTGAAATCGTATATTTTTGTAATACAGATAAAAATGCTGAATATTTTGATTTGCTGAAATCAAAAAAGGACTCTATAACCAAGTCGATAATCGATAATCTCAACAATAGTAAAATTGAAAATTCAATGAAGCTAGTCAAGTTATGCAAAAAATATGATTCTGGACTTGTTTATAAATATGCCTCAAATAAAACTAATGAAAAAGTGGTTCTGAAGATCCCTGCAAGCAAACTAATAGTGGATCCAGAAAAAGATTAAATTTTATTTGATTTATGAAAAGGGGTAGAATATGATGTATATAATTCTTTTATTATTACTTTTTTTACCCGATATATATATATCACGTAATTATATTAATGAGCCAATAATATTGTTTCTTTATTGGCTTCCTACTTTTATTGCTATTATCTCTGTTATAGCTCTACGAAACGGCTCGTCTAGAAAAATGATTAAAACTCTGTTTTTAATTATTTTGCTTCTTGGTGTTCCCAAGCTTATTTTTTCTATAGTTTCTTTTTTGGGGTGGCCTCTTGGTATGGCTTATCCACCATTAGTGGACATATTTAATATTATTGGATTTATTATGCTTGGTATTACAGCTTTCAGTATGTTGTATGGCATAACTCTTGGTTGGCAATGGTTTCGAGCTGATTACAAAACGTTAACCTTCCCTGATTTACCTCCTGGTTTTAACGATTTCAAAATTGTACAGATATCGGATCTTCATTTAGGTACATTTGGAAAAAGAAGAGCATTTTGTAGGAAATTGGTACAAGCTGTTAATAAGGAAAAAGCAGACTTAATTGTTTTTACCGGCGATATTGTAAATAGTAGAGCCTCTGAGATAAAACCGTTTATGTCTATTTTGCCTGGTTTTAAATCAAAGAATGGTGTAATTTCCATTCTTGGTAATCATGACTACTGTGTGTATGGTGATTTTAAGTCTGATGATGAAATGAATGAAAATATTTCATCAATTATTCAAGCGGAGAAAAACTTTGGCTGGGATATTCTAATTAACGAAAACAGATGTCTAAAAAACAACGGCGACAAGATATTTATTATTGGTGTTGAAAATAATGGTAAACCTCCGTTTCCAATGAGAGCTGATATACACAAAGCAATGGAAGGTGTTCCTGATGATTCTTTTAAAATTATGCTTTCACACGACCCAACACATTGGCGTCAAGAAATTCTTCCTAAAACGGATGTTAACTTAACCTTGTCAGGACATACACATGGTATGCAGTTTAGTATCTTTGGCTTTAACCCTTCGTTTCTGGTTTATAGAGAATGGGGTGGGGTATATCAGGAAAAGAATCAAGTTCTACATGTTTCTATTGGTGTTGGTGGAAATATGGCCTTCAGATTTGGCGCCTGGGCAGAATATAATGTTTTAACTTTGAAAAGAAAATGATAATGTTATTAATATTATAATTCATAAGAGAAGAAGAACATAACATTCTTCTTATAGGTTTTTTTATTTGTCAATATTAATAACTAAATATTCGGATGTTGTACAAATTCTAAATTTTCCACCCCAGATTCCAAGCCCGGAACTGATAAAATATTTAGTTTTTCCTTTATCATATTCTCCGTATGCACATTCGTAAATGATATCAGTAACCCAATTTATTGGCCAAATTTGACCATGGTGTGTGTGACCACTCAATTGTAAATCAATTCCACATGATGCTGCTTCCTCAAGATTGTATGGTTGATGGTCCAATAAAATTGTAAATCTTGTATTATCAAGACTTTTTGTTAATGTGTGTAGTGATTGTCTTGATGGATTATATTTATCATCACGTCCAATAATATTGAGTTCATTAAATGTAGTGACGCTATCAACTAATAATTGTATACCACATTCTTTATAAAAACTGATAGAACGCTCTTTCCCTGCAAGATACTCATGGTTTCCTAAACAAGCATAAATTGGTGCATTTAAACTTTTAAATACTTTTGCAATATTTTCTTCTTCTAATGGTCGGATATTCCCGTCAATAATATCGCCGGCAATAAGAATAATGTCTGGTTTTTCATCATTTATTAAGTCTACCCATCTCTTAAATTCATCTTTTGTGTTATTGTATCCTAAATGTAAATCACTACACATGAGTAGTTTGTATGGCTTCTTTACAAATTTGGATGTCTTTATATCTAATTCTCGTTTGTACTTATGATTATATCTTACGTTTCCACAAAATAATAATAGTACAATAAACATGGTAATACCTACACTAAAAGGAACACTATATATTGTTATGGATCTTGAAAATAAATGAAATATAATGCATATATCAATTAATAAGTATATTAAAAACAAATAGAGGAATATAATGAGCCAAGATGTACCTAATTCGTATACAAACCTGGCAATCATCATTGGCATTTTGTCTTGTGCAGGACTTAAATATAGAAATAAGCATGCAAAAGATAAAGTCATGGCAGAAAGGATTGCGGTCTTCCATGTAGAAGTAAAGGGCAACATTGTCCAAACATGCCAGTAAACATATGCATGAATAACTAATAATAACAGTAAAAAAATAATTATAAATGTCATGGTTGTAATGAGAATATTTTTTTTATTATTCAATCCACGCATCTGAATATTTACCTTTTAGCTTGTCTAATGTTTTTTTTGCTTCTTCACTATTTGGTTTAGAAATAACAATTCTATAATATTCACCTTTACTTTCGAGAGTGGCATTAAATCCACTTTTTTTAACTTCTATTAATTGAGCATTAGCATTTTCAATATTCTTAAAACTTCCTACTATTATTTTTTGAGGCTTGTTGTCTGCATTGTTGGATTCAAGAGGTTTTGTGTCAGAATTTATTTTGTCTGGTTTTGACGAGTTTGTTTCAGATTGCAACTCAGGCTCACTAACTTGATTCGTCTTCTGACCGTCAATCTTAGATTCCGTGGTTTGTTGAGGTTGATTATCAATCTCTTTATTTTCGTTTTTTTCTTCTGAAACTTCAACTTTTGGCAAGTTGGTATTTACCTGACTAGTATCTCTCTTTTCTTCTTTTAATTCTTCTTCTGTTTTTGTCTCCTTGTTGTCTTCATCGAATAATATGTTTGATTCAGTACGAAGAGAATCAACCAATATAATATCGTCGTCCTTATTTTCTTTTTTTAAATCAAGTTCATTTTTGTCATTACTTTTCACACCTTCTTTACCTAATATTGTCTTATATGCGAAATAACCGACAATGCCAAATATTGCTATGAAGATAAAAATTTGCATGGCTTTTAAAGTCTTATTGCTTAATCCTGCATCATCATCTTCTTCCTCTTCATCATCTTTGTCTTTACTGTTTAAATCATTAGGCTTGTTTAAATTCTTCTTTGAAATAATCGTAACATCATTATTTGGTTGAGAATCTAAAGTCATGATAAAATGTGATATTTCATTGACATCTTGAGGTCTGCGGAAAATGTTTGGTGTCATCATCCATAAAACAAGACGTTGCATCTTGTTGCTGACAGATACAGGGAAACTATATAATTGATTTGTGGTTTCGTTGATTTTGGAAGGAGATGGCGGCATTTTTCCTGTAAGAATATTGTATAAAGTATTACCCAATATATAGAAATCTGTCCAAGGTCCAATATTCTTTATGTCGTGATTTGTAAGTTCTTCGGGATCAAAAGTCTCTGAATTATCAATAGTTTGCTCATTATCTATTAGTTTTAAATGACCAAAATCTAGAATCTTTACTTGTCCCTCGTTTGATATAATTATGTTTGATGGTGTAAGGTCAAGATGCCAAAAACCTTTTGAATGCATATAAGAAAGAGCGTCGAGAATATCTGTTAAATAACTCGATGCAACAAAATCGCTTAGGGGTTGGTTTCTTCTAGATATGATATCTGATAATAATTCACCTTCTACAAATTCAATAGTATAGTATGATGTGTTGTTCAATTGGAACATGTCTACAGACTTAACCAGGTGTGTATTAGAATGATGGCTAAGAAAACGTGCTTCTTCTTCAAACAAGCTAAAATATTCATTACGAAGGGAACTATTGGCATTTGTCCAATCTATTGTATAACCATCTAAGGAACGTGAACAAAAATTATTCACGAATAATTCTCTAATAAAGACTTTTGTTCGGAATTTTGAATCTATAGCCAAATAAAGAAAGGAGAACTTTTTACTGCATATTAATTCTTTGATTTGATATCGTTCATTTAGAATGGTTTCTGCCGAAAGGGCGTTGTTAATATTGTTTTCTTTGAGTTCCATAAATAAAATTTTTTGCGAATTTACAAATTTATTTTTTTATATAAAATTTTTATACACATAATATTAATTTGTCTGAAAATCAATAATTATTTTTAATATAATATAAATTGAATTGATAGTTATTATCTTCATATTTGTTTTTTTTAAAAAAAAATTATAATTTTGAATATAATTTAAATAAACAACATGGCAAATCACGTTCTTTTAATTAATGGAAGTCCAAAGGAAAATGGTAATACTCGTTTAGCTTTGGATGAAATAGCAAAAACTCTCAATGAGTTGAATGTTAAAACAACAATTATTAATATAGGAAAACATGCAGTACAAGGATGTATTGCTTGTGGATGGTGTGGTAAAATGGGACGATGTACATTCAAAGATAAATTGTATGAGGATGTTTTATCTATAATAAAGGATGGAATTGATGGGATTATTATTGGCTCTCCCGTTTATTATGGTGGTCCAAATGGCTCACTTTGTGCTTTAATGGACAGAGTTTGTTATTCATTAAACCGCTTCTTGAAATTCAAACCAGCTGCATCTGTTGTAGTATGTAGAAGAGGTGGAGCTTCATCAACATTCGATCGATTAAACAAGTATTTTACTATTCTTAATATGCCTTTAGTATCTTCTCAATATTGGAATATGGTTTACGGTCTTACTCCTGGTCAGGTAGCATTAGATGAAGAAGGAATGCAAACTATGAGAACTTTAGCTCGTAATATGGCCTGGATGATTGAAAAACTTGATGTGAAAAACTCAGGACACCCTCAATTGGAAACACCTTCTATAACAACCAATTTTATTAGATGATTTAATTATTCTTGGTTGGATTACCGATTAATTGTTCATGTCTATATATATGTATCACTTTAATACATTTAAAAAATGTATATTATATAATAAATGAATCCACCTTATATTGATTATAAAATATCGAGTTTTAGTATTTACTTTCAAACTTTTGTATTATTTATTTTTTATTCGTTGTATTCATCTGAATTGTATTCTAGGAATATAACAATACAATCTGATTCATGTGATACATCTTCTATTACGAATTGCCAAATCTCAGATTCGCTTTCTTTTATATGTGATTCAACTAAATTTCATTTAGACTCTATTCAAAATCATATTGCAGAATTAGCTGACTCCTCAGTTTTTACACTTAATCGAAAAAAAAATACATTGATGACTATTGGTCAAGGTATTTTTATAAATACTTTAGTCTGGTCTGTAGATAAATATTTTTTGAAAAGACCATATTCATCTAAGGGTTGGAGTACATTAAAAGATAATCTAAAAAAAGGATTTGTATGGGACTGTGATGCGTTGAGCACTAATTTCTTTGATCACCCATATCATGGTGCTCAATATTTTAGCTCGGCAAGATTTAATGGTTTCAACTATATTCACTCATCATTGTTTACTATTCTAGGTAGTTTAGAATGGGAGGAAATAGCTGAAACAGATTATCCGGCTCCTAATGACCTCTTTTCAACAGTATTTGGCGGTTCAGCATTTGGTGAAATAATGTATAGAATGTCAAACATAGTGCTTAATAATAAGAAACGTGGTTTCGGAAGATTCGGACGTGAGATTTTAGCTACACTTATTAACCCCACTTATGGCGTTAATCGACTTATATATGGTGAATCTTGGAAGGTAGACGAAGAGCATTATCTATACCATGACAAGCACGAGATTCCTTATGATATAAGGTTGTCGATAGGCTCTCGATGGGAAAAATCCAAGTATTCAGATACAAGATGTAATTTGTCTTCTCATATTTCGATTGATTATGGTAACTGGACTGATTTAAGACATAACAAACCATTTGATCAGTTCATAGCTAATCTTGCAATAAATCCTCCGGCATATCATATCCCTTTTTTTTCGGAGGTTAATATTAATGCTCGTTTACATGGATGGTATATTTGTAATAAAAATAATCATAAGAGCGTTTTTTCAATTAACCAAGATTTTTCATATTTTAATAATGAAAAAGAAGAGCGGTTTAAGGGTGCTAAGGAACATCTACTTCATTTAGCAGAACCTTCTTCATTAGGTCCGGCATATTATTATGAATCGCCCCATATTAAACATCTTACATCAGTAAACTTGTCCTTTATTGGAGCCTATACAAGCGATTACTATTATCGTGACTATAATATGGGTAGCGGTTTAAATATTAAAACATATAACCACTTCAAAGTTAATAAAATAATAGATATTATTTTTGATGCTGGTTTTCATTATATGTTTACTTGGAAGGGATATGAAAAAGACCAAATTAAAAAGTTTGTTTATAAAGGATTGAATGAGCCTTATACATTTAGTCTAAATCAGTCACGAAAAGCTGGCGACCAGGGATATGTGTCTTTCTTTATATTAAAGCCCAGGATTGATTTTTTGTTATTTGATAACTTTTATCTTACTGCAAAAGCCCAGTGGGTTTTTAGAAACTCTATATACACGTATCATGACAATGTTAAATCCAATTATAAAGAATTATTTTTATCTCTAACTTATAGGATACATTAATTGTATTCGCTAATAAAAACAAACGTAGCGACTTACTTGATCGCTACGCCTGTTTTGTCATAAATATGTAATTGTATTAAAACTTATTTTTTACGGAAGTTAAAACCTGTTTTCATTCCTGAATAAGTACTTGCGATATCGGATATAGCACCAAGAGTGGAATTTCCTGAACCAGACGCTAGTGATGTACCCAAGTTTAATAGCGATGTAGTCTCAAAAGTCAGTTCCAACTGGTTACCAGATACTTTAGCATAAGCCGATGGAAAAGAAAGAATTCCATTTGTGGTAATTTTTATCTTATTTGTGCTGGAATCAAATTCGTATGTGCCAGAATATTGTTTGTTCTTAATTATATATGAACATGTGTTGTCTGAATTGAAGACAAATGTGAAAGAGCCGGATTTAATGCCTAATTTTTCATAATATGTTTTTAATTTTTTCTCAACAGTACTATTTGCAATGCTACTGCCTACTTGTGCAAGAAAGTTGTTGCTCTCAAATTGTACTGCTGGCTCTTCATAAACCCATGAGCCCACGATGGTTGATGCTGATGTGGTATTTGTAAACGTATTAATTAGCCCGGAGGCGATGTCAGTGATTGTGTTAGCATTATTACTATTCAATAAATTAGTACCATTACAACCATAAAGAATAATTGAAATCGCTATACCAGCAATATAAATTGTTTTTTTCATAATAATAATTATTATTTATATTTAGTAAAAATAAAATGATTAGTTATATTTATCATGTGCAAATATAATAAAAAAAAATAATAATTATTAATAATAGATAAATAATACTTGAATTTATAATTAATTATTTCTTAATATTGTGCTTTTTTGATTTTTTATTCTATAAATAAAAAAAAAGCAGTAATTTTGTATAAAAATTGTTGTTCTTATTTAGATTGTATTTGATGCTTGAATTTATTTGTTTTGGAAGTGGTAGTTCTGGTAATTCTTGTATGATATCAAATGGTAAGGATGCCTTATTCATCGATGCTGGTATAGGTATAAGATCCTTAAAAAAATATTTATATCAATATGGTGTTGATAAATTAAAGGTTAAAGGCATTTTGATTACTCACGACCACGCTGATCATATTTGTTCTGCAGGATTATTGTCTTCTTATATAAACACATCGGTATATGTCTCCCCAAAGATTTATAGCAAAATTATTATGAAAAATTCAAGATATAGAATTGATCGTAATCGTCTTTCTATAATAGAAACTGAAAAACCTATTAAATTTGGCGATTTTGATGTAACGGCTTTTTCTATACCTCATGATGCAACAGACAATTTGGGATACTCTATTTCATTTGAGAATGAAGTTTTTACATTAATGACAGATATAGGCAAGCCAACTGATGATATAAAATCTTATATAAGTAGAAGTAATTATCTTATTATAGAAGCAGACTATGATATTGATAGACTTGCTTTGAATCCTAGATATAATGATTTTTTAAAAGAAAGAATTACTTGTGGCTTAGGACATCTTTCAAATCAGCAAACTTCTCAGTTGTTATTTGATAATTTTCATAAAGATTTAGCCTTTATTGCTTTATGTCATTTAAGTGAAGAGAATAATTCCCCTGAATTAGCTATTCAAACTGTTATATGTAAATTAAAGCAAAAAGAATTGATCGAAGGAGTTGATTATAAATTAGAGGCACTTAATCGAAAGGGAATATCTGGTCCATGGAAACTTTCTAAATAATTATTAAGTTAATATTATAAAAATGCGCAAGTTTAAAGTAGCTCTATTTGACCTTGATGGAACTTTAATTGATACGGAACCACAATACTCGTTATTTTGGAGCAGGATAGGACGTAGATACCATCCAGAAATTGATGGTTTTCAAAAGATAATAAAGGGCATGACTCTTGCGTCAATTTTTGATAAATTTTTTACTGATTTGAAACAGCGTAATTTAATATCTTCAGAACTGTCTACATTTGAGGATAAAATGGATTATGTTTACTTTGAGGGGGTCAGTAATTTTATTAAGGATTTGCGTACAAATAATATAATATGTGCCATAGTTACAAGTTCAAACATGAATAAAATTGACAGTGTTCGAAAAAAAATCAATAATTTTGAGGTATTTTTTGATTATATAGTAACATCAGAAATGTTTGAGAGATCAAAACCGGATCCGGAACCATATTTAAAAGCAGCCCAACTTGCTAATGCCTCTAGTGATGAATGTATCGTTTTCGAAGATAGCTTAAATGGAATTATGTCTGCAAAAAATGCAGGCATGTTTACTATTGGGATTACTACCACTAATGAAGTAACTAAAATAAAAAATTTATGTGATTATACAATTGATAATTATAAAGAATTGTCATTTCATAAGATTAATTTCATTATTAACAATCTAAATATTTAATATTATGCCAGGATACTTGGTTGACGATGCAAGAAAAGTGACAACACATCGTCTAATACAAATGAAAAATGAAGGCAAGAAAATTGCGATGCTTACTTCTTATGATTACACAACAGCTGGGATCGTAGATAAAGCTGGCATGGATATAATTCTTGTTGGTGACTCTGCATCAAATGTTATGGCAGGTAATGTTACAACTCTTCCAATAACATTAGACCAAATGATATATCATGCTAAAGCAGTGGTTAGGGCAACTACAAGAGCCTTAGTAGTATGTGATATGCCTTTTGGCACATATCAAGTTAATCCAACTGAAGGTGTTACTAATGCTATAAGAATTATGAAAGAAAGTCATTGTGATGCATTGAAATTAGAAGGTGGAGTCGAAATTATAGATGTCGTGAAGAAGATATTAGATGCTGGAATACCTGTTTGTGGACATCTGGGTTTGACGCCCCAATCCATAAATAAATTTGGAACTTATACTGTTAGGGCTAGGGAAAAAGCTGAGGCGGATAAACTAATTAATGATGCGCATGCCCTGGAAGATGCAGGTTGTTTTGCAGTTGTTTTAGAGAAAATTCCTGCTATTCTAGCTAAAAGAGTTACAGAAGAACTGTCTATTCCAGTTATAGGAATAGGAGCAGGAAAGTGGGTAGATGGTCAAGTCCTTGTTGTAGCAGATATGCTTGGAATGACCACAGGATTCTCACCTAAGTTTCTACGAAGATATGCTGATTTATATACAATTATGACTGATGCAATTGGACAGTATATCACAGATGTTAAAAATAAGAAATTCCCTAATGATGACGAACAATATTAGTTAATAATATTTGAATCATTTCAGTATGCTAAATAATCTTTTTTTATCATATTTTTATGCATAGATGCTTTAACATAATGTTTTATCGGTTTTTATAGTCGTGATTTCGTTTTTTTTTCGTAACTTTGCTTAAAATTATATACTGATGCAAGCAAAGAAAATATTATTTATAACTCAGGAAATGGTACCATTTGTACCAAGTTCTCCAAAAGCGGATTTTGGAAAAGATTTACCTCAAGCTATTCAAGAATGTAATCATGAAATTAGAACATTCACTCCCAAATGGGGTGTTATTAACGAAAGAAGAAATCAATTACATGAAGTAATTAGGCTTTCTGGAATGAATATAATTATCGATGAAACAGATCATCCATTAATTATTAAGGTTGCTTCATTGCCGCAAGCAAGAATGCAAATTTATTTCATTGATAATGATGATTACTTTATGAAGCGCAATATGGCTTTTGATAACAATGGTAAACCATACGATGACAATGGCGAGAGAGCTGTATTTTATGCACGTGGAGTACTCGAAACTGTAAAGAAATTAAGATGGATTCCTGATATAATACATTGTTCGGGATGGATTAGTGCAATAACTCCATTATATATTAAAAAGGCATTTGATGATGAACCAGCTTATTCAACTTGCAAGGTGGTGTACTCGGTTTCATCTCCTGATTTTAAAATGAATTTTACTAATCGTATAATTGATAGTATAAAATTTAAGAATATCGATGAACAAGATCTCATTAATATTTTTAATAATAAATACGGTTATGAGGAACTACAAAAATTAGCTGTTCATTATTCTGATGCTGTTATTTTAGAAGATGACGGCGTGAATAAAGATGTAATTGAATATGCAAAAAACTTAAAAAAACCAATTCTTGAATCTCACTCTTCTGATAATTTTGCCAAAGCATATAGTGATTTTTATGATTCATTGATGGAATCTAATTGATTCTTGATTTATAATACTAATAATATGTTTCGTCGTTTTCTGTCATATTACATTATAATTGTAACTTTAATTTCTAGTACATTCGTGTCATGTGATGACGAAACGGGAAATTTAGGAGTTGATATGATTCCTTCTTCCGATTTCGTTGAAAAGAATTTTACAATATACGATGTTAAGTCATCATCATTTGAAGTCGGTGATAAAGTGTTAGCCCGTTCAAGCAAATGCTATCTTGGGAAATTTACAGATCCTGAAACTGGAACAAGTATTACAAGTGATTTTCTTGCTCAGTTTTATTGTTCTGAAATATTTGATTTTCCTGAAACAGTTGTTGATGATTTTATCACAAGTGTTGATTTAAAATTATATGTTAATAATTTTATAGGAGATTCGCTTGCCACTTTCAAACTAAATGTTTATGAATTAGATGAGGTTTTAGACGCTGAAAAAGATTATTATACAAATATTAATCCTAAGGATTATTATAACGAATCTTCTGGTTTGATAGCATCGAAATGGTTTACTTTATCTGACAGAACAATTTCTGATGATGTACGTTATGATGATGATTATTATAATTGTATAAAGATATCGCTCCCAAGAGAAATCGGGCAGGCTATATACGATGAATATAGAAAAAATCCTGATACTTTTAGAAATACAGACACTTGGCTTAATTCTGGGTTAAAAGGTTCAAAAGGTTTTTATTTTGAGATTGAATCAGGAGATGGTGCTATAGCATATATAGACGTTGCACATTTAAATATTCATTTTAAGTTTTATGACTCTAATACCTTAGCTGACGGTGTTGTTCAATTTGCATCAACTGAAGAGGTAGTTCAAGCTACTAGATTTAAAAATTCCGATTTGTCAAAATTAATAAATAATAAAGATGTCACATATCTAAAGAGTCCTGCAGGAATTTTTACTATGGCTGAAATACCAATAGAGCAGATTAATACTACTGATACCATTAATTCTGCAAAATTGTCTTTTACAAGGTATAATGATCTTGTTGATGGAAGATTTAAATTGTCTCTTCCCAAATATGTATTGCTCGTTAGACTTGATGATTATTTGAATGGTTTCTTTGAAAATTATTCATTAGCTGATAATGTTTCATCATACATAACGAGTTTTTCTGCCTCTTCAAATATGTATCAGTTTTCCAATATTGCAAAATTGATAAATATAATGAAGGATGAAGTGAAGAACGGCACAGCGTCAGAAAATTATAATAAAATTTTGATTATTCCGGTTGATGTAACATTAGACTCTGAAAATAATTTGGTAAAATTAGTACATGATTTTTCAATGACTAGTGCAAAATTGGTGGGAGGCGTTGATAATCCAGTTAAACTTGAAGTAATATATAGTAAATTTAAATAATTTTTAAGAAAATAAAAAAAGAGGGTGTTTCACATCCTCTTTTTTATTTGTTTATTTAAAATGATTTTAATAGTCTATGGGAATGTCATTTATAAATGTCCTTTGTAAATTTGAAATCAAATATTTGATCATTATTATCTAACGAATAAAAAACGTATTCAATAGTTATCCCTGCATCCTTTATCTGTTTTAGGTCTTGTGTGTTATTAATTCTATTCAAAAACTCGTCGTATATTTCTTTTTCATGTGTTTTTAAAGTGTCTACTCCTTGTTCATTTACATTGACTGAATGGTAATAGCTATATGTTCCATTATTGTTTTCATAAGCTTTACGATATACAACACTATCTAAAACGACAACATCGTCAATCTGTTTGGGACAATACCGATTTGTATACTCTTTTGCTTCAAGTGTAAAGCGGTCTTCCAATGATGTTTGACAACTCAGCAAACATATAATAAATACTCCATATAAATATTTACGAATTATTATAGACCTAATGTTGGTTTTAATATGCATTATATTATAGTTTGCTTTCTTTGAACATTTTTAATGCTTTAGATAACTGGTCTGGACAAGAAGTGGATTTCATCCCACATTTAATACCATCTAATTTATTGATTGCATCTTCTATATTCATGTTTTTTAATAATGATGCCAATCCAAGTGTGTTGCCAGGACATCCACCAATAAAGCATACATTATTAATGGTATTATTATTTTTGTTTAAATCTAAAATTATTTGTTTTGAACACGTACCTTTAGGATAATATATGTATTCCATTTATTAATATATATTAAGCAAAAACAATAATTATGAATATTATTTCATATTTGTGTATACATTTTGTACATCATCAAATTCTTCCAATCTTTCTACCATTTTGTCGATTGTTTCTCGTTGTTCATCTGTTACTTCCTTCAAATCATTTGGGATATATGTAAATTCTGCAGAAACTATTTCCAAACCATGGTCCTCCAAATATTTTTGTATTAATGCAAATGATTTGGGGTCACCATATATTGTAATAGTTGTTTCTTCTTTATCTTCGTCAAATTCTTCATCAAATTCATCACTCACTCCATAATCAATCAAATCTAAAACCAGTTCATCCATATCTAAATTTTCGGTTTTTTTAAATGTGAACTGTGCTAGATGGTCAAACAAATATGCCAAGGACCCCATAGTTCCCAAAGTTCCACTGAATTTATTGAATATAGAACGAACGTCTGCAACGGTTCTTGTAGTATTATCTGTAAGTGTATCAACAAAGATAGCTACACCAAATGGACCATAACCTTCATAAGTCATTGTTTTAAAAGTTGACTTATCTTTACCCATGGCATTTTTAATTGCACGGTCAATGTTGTCTTTTGGCATATTTTCATGTTTGCAAGTTGCAATTATAGCTCTTAACCTGGAATTATTTTCAGGTTCAGGACCACCTTCTGCTACTGCGATTGCTATTTGTTTGCCAAGACGAGTGAATGTCTTAGCCATGTTGCCCCAACGTTTTAGTTTACGGGCCTTGCGAAATTCAAAAGCTCTTCCCATTTTGTATGAATTATTAATTGTTATTTTCCTCTTATTATAGCATTTAATTGTTTGCAAATATTATTTTCCAATTTATTCATTATTGATTCTATTTGCTTGTCATTAAGTGTTTTATTGTCATCTTGCAGAACGAAATTTACTGCATAACTCTTTTTCCCTTTTTCCAAATTTTTGCCTTCATATACGTCGAAAAGACTTATTTCTTTTAGATATTTCTTTTCTGTGTTGTACGCAATTTGTTCTATATCTGAAAATTTAATGTTTTTGTCTATAAGTAATGCTAAATCTCTGCTTACAGTTGGGTATTTAGGTATTTCTCTAAAACTAATATTAATCTTTCTGTTTAGTTTCATTAATTCATTCCAGTAAATATCACCATAATATACAGGATTAGAAATTTCAAATTTTGTGGTTTGTTTTTTGCTTACAATTCCAAATTCGGCTACTTCCTTTCCACCTCTACTATGAATTTTATAACCTTTTGAGAATATGTCATTACTTAATTCTTCGAAAACAAGTAATGATGATGAATTAATGCCGAGACGAGAAAAAATATTAAAAATATATGATTTTAATTCGTAAATACTGCTATCTTCATCTTCATGAATCCAACTACCTTTTATATGTTTACCAGTTAGCCATAGTCCTAAATGAAAATCTTCACTATATGGATTTAGAATTTGCTTGGACGTTTCTGCTGATGGTATGATTTCGCTATTGTTCAAATGTTTGGATTTATCATAATAATAACAACTGCCAAATTCAAATAACTTTAAGTCTGGAAACTGTCTATTAGTGTTATGACTGATGGTTTCTAATCCACCATATAATAGAGTTTGTCTTAAAACACTAAGATCCTGACTTAAAGGATTGATTAATTTTACTGAAGATGTGGAATTAAATATATTATTGTCTATATAATAATTTAGCTTTGTTAAAGAATTATTTAGAATTTCATTAAATCCACACCCAACTAGCTGTTCTGATATTAGATTTTGAATTTTATTATTTTTATCTATATCACCTTTTACAGTCAGGGAAGAGCGAAGTTGGGATGGAATTTCAATATTATCATATCCGTATATTCTTAGAATTTCCTCTACAACATCACATGGTCTTGTTACATCTACCCTATATGCTGGTACTTCTAATTTTATTCCATAAGATGTTTCACTTATAATAGTCATGCCAAGATTCTGGCATATTGTTTTTATGGTTTCCTCTGGTATAACTTTGCCAATTAGTTCGTAGCAATAATTATACTCAAAATCTATGATAGTGTTTTGGGGAAGATATTTGGTTTTTATATCTTTTATATTCATTGAAATATTTCCTCCTGCAAGTTGTTTAGCCATAATGGCAGCTTGCTTAATGGCATATATTTGTCCGTCAGGATCGATTCCTCGTTCAAATCTGAAAGATGCATCTGTTTGAAGTCCGTGACGTCGAGCAGATTTTCTTATCCATGTTGGATGGAAATAGGCTGATTCAAATAAAACATTCTTGGTGGTTTCATACGTACCAGATCCTAAGCCACCGAAAACGCCGGCTATGCACATGGGATCTTCGCTATTGCATATAGCCAAATCCTTATTGCTTAAGTTGTGCTTTTCTCCATCCAGGGTCACAAATGGGGTTCCGTTGGGCAAGGACTTAACTATTATTTTTTTGCCTTTTATCATATCTGCATCAAAACAATGCAGTGGTTGCCCGTAGGCCATCATTATATAGTTGGTTATATCAACAATATTATTAATTGGTCGTAGCCCAATGACTGTGAGCCTGTCTTTTAGCCATTTAGGAGATTCTTTAACCTCGCAGTTTTGAATACTTATGGCGCAATAGCGCGAGCATGCTTCTTTTTCGAGTATTTCAATATCTATGTCAATATTGTTATTTTCAACTTGGAATGAGGTACAATCAGGTCGATGTAGAGAAGTCTTATAACCATTTTGTTTTAAATATGCGTATAAATCTCGAGCAACGCCCCAATGAGAGCATGCGTCTGAATGATTAGGTGTTATATCAACTTCTATTAACCAATCACTTTCAAGATTAAAATAGCTTGCAGCTTTCATTCCTACTTGTGCTGTTTCTGGTAAGACCATTATTCCATCATGGCTTGTACCAATTCCTATCTCATCTTCAGCACAAATCATTCCGCTGCTTTCAATACCTCGTAATTTTGATTTTTTTATGGTAAATTCTTTGTCACCATCATATAATTTTGTTCCAATAGTTGCTACAACAACTTTTTGGCCGACTTCAACATTAGGAGCTCCGCAAACAATCTGCACCAATTCGTCTGAACCTAAGTCAACTTTGCAAACATGCATGTGGTCACTATTAGGATGTGGAATACATGTTTTAATTTCGCCAATAACAATTCCCTTTAATCCTCCACGAATTGATTGAACTTCTTCAACATTTGCCACTTCCAGACCTATGCTTGTTAAGGCATCTGCAATTTTTTCTGCTGACATGTCAAAATCGACATACTCTTTAAGCCATTTATAACTGATATTCATATTTAATTATTTTAGTCTAGTTCTAATAATTCTTACAAAGTTAGTGAAAAATTATCAATTATCTATATTTTTTTCGAATTGTTATTGAATTTATGTCTATATAGTCTTTTTTTGTATTGGAATAGATATTTATTTATATGATTTGCTGTTTAAAATTATCTTCAATAAAATATATTTATGTAAATTTGCATGTCATTAATATTACAAGTTCCCATTTTAATCCTGTATCTTAAAAGTTTTAATTTTTTTAAATAAATGAGACCTTCACTTTGCTGTATTATAAGTTTGTTTTTATTATTTTCATCATGTTCTAATGATGTTATTGACATAAGAAAAGATGAATCTATTTATAAAAATGGTGATCTGGTATTTAGATTAGGTGATAGTTCCGTTAGCAATGCTGTTATGGTAGCAGATGAATCATCTGATTATTCGCATATTGGAATTGTTGTTGTTATTAAAAGTCAACCATATATAATTCATGCATGTCCTTCCGACTTGGATGAATTTAGTCATGAAAATACCGTCAAAATGGACGATGTCTCTGATTTCTTTTCAAGTAAAAATGCTATTAATGGAGCTTTATTAAGATATTCTGATGAACATGTTGCAGAACAAGCTGCAAATTCAGCTTTAAGATTATTTAATAAGAATATTCCATTTGATTATAACTTAAATTCTGCAGACTCTTTAGAAATGTATTGTACTGAACTTGTTGAATATTGCTACTTACAACAAGGAGTATCTCTTACTAATAACGAGCGTCATGATGTAATGATACCAGGTTTTGATATAGATAATTGTATATTAATCTCGGATTTTTTGCGTTCTGATAAACTTGAACTCATAGGATCCTTCTAATTCTTTTATTATGCTTCTGTGTAAAAAATGTAATTCTCAAATATCTGAAAAATCGGTTATCTGTCCTATTTGCAATTCTCCTGTTGAGAATAATGTTTGTTGTCCTTTTTGTGGTAAAGAATATGACGGGAAACCATATTTTTGTAATTCCTGTGGCAAACCCTTGTTTATTGGAAATATTTCCAACCACTTACCTTCTAAATATTCTCACTCATTTAAGAAGAATGATAAATCTTCAGCGGAACCTATCGAAGAAAGTTCAGAACAAAAAGGAATAGTTGATGAACTTGGTTCACGTAACGAAGTAATAAAAAGCAATTCAAATAAGGTTTATTCAGATGAAAAAATATATGTTGAGGATGATGATGTTGATGTTGACGCGCATAATAATAAAAGTCCAAAATCATCTAAATGGTTACATTTTTCACTTATAATATTTTTCTTGATAATTATTGGAGCAGGAATTATATTGTTTTTAATGTATGACAAGAAATTCGAGGCACAGCAAACCGAGAAGATGAAATTTATATCAGATTCTATTAAAAATAAAAAGCATGCATTGTTAAATCGGGGAATAAAGGAGCAAGAAATTGAAGATTCTATTAGAAATGATGAATTGAAGCAAATTCAATATGAGGATAGCTTAGAAAGGGTGCGAAAACACGAAGAATGGAGAAAAGATTCGGTCGAAATAGATGCGAAAATGACACAATTAGTTAATCAAATGTCTCCTAGCAACAAAATATTAGCTAAATATCAAGACTATAATACATGTGTGTGTTATTATACTGATACTATTAATCCTATATTTAAGTTAACATGTTTTGATGGCAAAGCTAATGAAATAGCAAATGTATTAATAGATAATATTCAATGCAAACTAGTTAGCTCATATTTAACTCCAGATAATAAATCTTTTATCATTTTATGTAAGGATAATATACATGATTATGGTATGGCTTATAAAATAAACATGTTTGATAACACTTTTCAGGATTATAAATCTATGGATGAGGATGGTAATAAGTGCTTTGATGTTGGAAAAACAAGTGATGGCTTTTATATGAAATTTGGACGTGGCTCTGATAGGTCCTTTAAAAATTTATATATTATTAATTACGACAAATATGGGAACTATTTAGATAAAGAATAAAAAGGAATATTAATAAATGAATAAATTATTATATTTTTAAATTTGTTATCAGTTATAAGATGTTAATATTAATTCTATCCTAATATTTATCATTATTCCACATGTTCCATGATGCAAATGCTTGAAGTAATAGCATTTCTAGTCCATTTTTAACAATAGCACCAGACTCTTTACCCTTTTTCATAAAAGATGTTATGTCAGGATTGTAAATCAAATCGTAAAGCAAATTATTGCTATCCATAGAGTCATATGGGAGCATTGGATAATCATCAATATTTGGATACATTCCAATTGGTGTGCAATTTATTATAACAGGATATTCTTTGACTGCATCAGCATCAATATTAGAATAAGTAACGGTTCCTGGTCGATTATAACGTGAAACCATAACTGTTTCAATATTAAATATGTTTTCTAGTGAATATTTGATAGCCTTTGATGCACCACCGGTTCCTAATATAAGTGCTTTTTTGTGATATGAACGTATAAGTGGCCGTATTGAATCTGTAAAACCTATTACATCAGAGTTAAAACCTTTTAATTTAATATTGTTACCATTTCTAATAACTTTAACCACATTAACAGCACCTATTTCACGTGCTTCTTTTGTTATTTCGTCTAGATAAGGAATAATTTTTTGTTTGTAAGGAAGTGTAATGTTAAAACCACGCAATTCTGGATTTGAAACGATTACATCAATAACACTTTCTATTGATTCTATGTCAAAATTGACATATTTTGCATCAATAGACTCGTTTTCAAATTTATCTGTAAAATAAGTTTTGGAAAAAGAATGTCCCAATGGGTGACCTATTAAACCGTATACGTCCATGTTTATTTATGATTTATTTGATTCCACTATATAAAATACACATTTGAAATTTTAATCGCTTGTATATCATGTTTTTAAATCCTGCAGAGGAGAAATGCTGGCACATATCTTCTCCTTGAGGTATTATGCTCATAGTATATGGAAGATATTTGTATGCACTATCTGTGTGGCTAACAATTCGTCCGAAAAGGGGCATTATCAATTTTTTATAACACCAAAACAATTGTTTCATTGGAAATTTGATTGGATCACATAAATCAATTATTGAAATTATCCCTCCAGGTTTTAAAACACGATAGATTTCAGATAAGCAATCTTCAAGATTTTCAAAGTTACGTAATGCAAAAGCAGAAATAACGGCATCAAATCTGTTTTCTTCGAATGGGAGATTTGCGCAATCTGCATTCATAAGGTGAATGTTATCAGACATTCTGTTTTCTTTAATTTTTTTTATCCCTATTTCTAACATTTTGGTGGATATATCAACTCCAATAATTTCTTTGGGTTTTAATTCCCTGAATGCTAGTATTGATAAATCTCCTGTACCTGTAGCTATATCTAGGATAGAGTCTATGTTGTTAAATTGCTTTAAATGATTTATAGCAGATTTCCTCCATGACCTATCTACCCCCCATGACATTTTATGGTTTAATTCATCATAGTTATTTGCTAATGAGTTAAACATATTTTGAACATATTCTTTAGAAGGAGCATGTTCTGAATATGTGATTATATTTTTGTTATTACTCATTTTTTATATGGGGATCTTTTTATTTCTTTATGTATTTCAGTAAAAAGTCTTCTACATTTTGTTGTATCCTATTTGATAGACTATCATAATTATCACATTTCTCGAATTTTTCACCTACAATATGTTCATATAGTTCTATATAACGTGAAGATATTGAGTCGATGAATTCTGATGTCATTTCAGGCATAGTTTGTCCTGGTTGATTCATAAAGTTGTTGTTTATTAACCATTGTCTCACGAATTCTTTAGATAGTTGTTTTTGTGGCTTGCCTTGTTCGAAATTATCTTTATATCCATCAGAATAAAAATATCTACTTGAATCAGGAGTATGAACCTCGTCTATCAAATATATTTTACCATTTCTTTTTCCGAATTCATATTTTGTGTCAACAAGTATTAACCCTTTTTCAGCAGCTATTTTGGTTCCTATTTCGAAAAGTGAATAGGTGTATTTTTCCATAATGGCATAATCTTCGGCTGAAACAAGGCCTTGTTTGATTATCTCTTCTTTAGAAATATTCTCGTCATGTCCTTCTTCTGCTTTAGTTGTTGGGGTTATTATTGGTTTGGGGAATTTTTCATTTTCACGCATCCCGTCTGGTAAAACTATACCGCAAATCTCTCTACTTCCATTCTTGTATTCTCTCCATGCAGAACCTGTCAGATATCCTCGAATTATCATCTCAACTTTAAATCCCTCACATTTTAAACCAATAGTAACCATTGGATCTGGTGTGGCTATTTTCCAGTTTGGGACAACAGTTTTGGTGGCATCAAGAAATTTAGATGCTATCTGATTTAATACTTGCCCCTTAAAGGGTATTCCTTTTGGTAATACTATGTCGAAAGCAGAAATTCTATCTGTTGCTATCATTACCAAAAGGTCGTCATTTATGTTATATACATCTCTGACTTTTCCGTGGTACAATCCAACTTGACCTGGGAATTTAAAATTTGTGCTTGTTAAAGTAGCCATAATAAAATGTGAATTATGTTAGTGATTATAATTATTTATTCATTTAGAAGCTATTTGTTGCTTATCTTTTTCATATTTATTGTATGCATTTACAATTCGAGTGACCAACTTGTGTCTGACTATATCGTTTTCATTCATTCTGATAAATGATATTCCTTTTACATCGCATAAAATAGAAATTGCTTCTTTAAGCCCAGAAACACATGTGCGAGGAAGGTCTATTTGTGTTAGATCTCCAGTTATTATCATTTTTGTATTGTGCCCCATTCTTGTTAAAAACATCTTAATTTGCTGTGATGTAGTGTTTTGCGCTTCGTCTAAAATCACGACTGCATCATTTAATGTCCTACCTCTCATAAATGCCAATGGTGCAATTTGAATGATGTTATGTTCTATGTATTCCGTAAGTTTTTGTGCGGGTATCATGTCTTGAAGAGCATCATATAGTGGTTGTAGGTATGGGTCAATCTTTTCTTTCATGTCTCCTGGTAAAAAACCAAGTTTCTCGCCTGCTTCAACTGCTGGACGAGATAAAATAATTTTTCTTACTTCTTTATTCTTAAGTGCTCTTACAGCGAGCGCAATACTTGTATATGTTTTTCCACTACCGGCAGGTCCAGTGACAAAAATCATATCATTTATTTTAAATGCCTCTACTAAAAGGACTTGATTATCACTTCTAGCAATTATAGGCTTACCTGTAACACTATAGCATATTGCATTTGAACTTTCATTGTTTGGAATATGATCAGTGCCCTTTATGATATTTAATATAGCTTCTTCATTGAGGGTGTTATATGTGTTGCAATATATCATCATTTTTAATATATTATCTTCAAATGAACACATTTCATCTTCATCCCCTAATACTTTTATAACATTACCTCTTGCAATAATCCTAAGTTTAGGATATAATGCTTTCAACATTTGAAGGTGGATATTATTTACACCATAAAAAGTAACTAAATCTGTATTATCTAATGAAATATGACGCTCTATCATTAAATTTGTAGTGTTGAATAGAATAAATTGATAAAAACTTGAGTTGGCATCGTTTTACCTTATTGTATTTATTTGTACTACAAAATTAGTCTAAATAGAAAACATGAACAAATAAATTTGCTATTTTTGCCATTATTCAACTAATATTACTATAATTGCAATTATAATTGTACAATTATTGATTGTACATTTTGCAGATTAACAAAAAAAATGTAAATTTGCATCGTCTTTACGTGTTATTGACATCAAATCATTTTTAAACAGGGACGTGTCCCATAAAATTTATTTAAATGGCAACAAGAATTAGATTACAGCGACATGGTAGGAAAAATTATGCTTTCTATTCAATAGTTATCGCTGATTCAAGAGCACCACGTGATGGTCGCTTTATCGAAAAGATTGGTACATATAATCCAAACACCAATCCTTCTACAATTGATTTGAATTTTGATCGCGCTCTTTATTGGGTTGAAATTGGTGCTCAACCATCAGACACAGTTCGTAACATTTTATCTAAGGAAGGTGTTTACATGATGAAACATCTTAAAGGCGGTGTGAAAAAAGGCGCTTTTGATGAAACTGTAGCGGAAACTAAATTCAACGCTTGGAAAACAGAAAAAGAAAACAAATTGAAAGCATTCGTAGCAAAAAAATTAGCTGACCAAAAGAAAGTTGAAGCTGATCGTATTGCTGCAGAGAAAAAAGTAAACGAAGAAATCGCTAAGAAGGTTGCAGAAAAAAAGGCCTCATTAATGTCTTCTGCTTCTGATAATAACACAGCTGAAGAAACAATTGAAGATTCTAATTCTTCTGAAGAAACTCAAGCTGAAGCATAATTTTCAGAAATAAACAATAAAAGAGGTAATCGATTAATTCCGATTGCCTCTTTTTATTATATATTATGTTTTGATGAAAATCTTTATTTAACAGATATTCTATTTCGTCCTATGATAACAAAAGAAATATTTTCTAACATGTTTTGAAAGAGTTTCAATATTCAACATGTCTGATAATTGGGATATATCTACAATGTTACCATCTTTTGTTAATATTTCAATTTTATTATCTGTTATATCGTACATATCTTTTCCAAATTCATTATTAGCAAAAAAATATTCTATTTCCATTTCATTGAGACTCAGTTTCTTTCGTAATTCATCTTTTTTTTGTTGAATATATTCTTCTGAAAATGGTGTATCACTTACTTCAACTTTGAATATATTTCGATTTAACATATTATTACTTAACGTGGAGAGAATTATGTCTGGATTGCCTGCCCAAGCTTTTAAACAACTCCAAATATCATAATCATCCAGCATAATGTATTTTTCCAAAATATCTGGTTGATAAATGAAATCATTTGAAGTGATATCTTTATAAATAAAATCATGTAATGATGGCGTTGTAAACAAGGATTGTCCGTGTGTTGCTAAATACTTGGCACGGTTAAGAGCATTTATTAAAACTTGTTCTGCAGCAATTGCTGTTTTATGGAGATATACCTGCCAATACATTAATCTACGACTAACTAAATAGTTCTCTATTGAGTATATTCCCTTTTGCTCTACAACCAAATCGTCGTTAACAACATTAAACATGTCTATTATTCTTGACGACCCGATGTTCCCTTCAGAAACACCTGTGAAAAAAGAATCTCTTCGGAGGTAATCAAGCCTGTCGACATCAAGTTGAGATGATAAGAGTTGATGCAAAAATGTTTTTGGATATTTGTCTTCAAATATTTCTATTGCAAGAGATAAGGCACCATGAAATTCTTTATTGAGTTTTTTCATCATCATTAAAGATATATCTTCATGCGTAAGTCCTTTAATCAATGTGTTTTCAAGAACGTGTGAAAATGGACCATGCCCAATGTCATGAAGTAATATCGCAGCACAAACAGCTTCTTTTTCAGAATCAAAGATGAATATGCCCTTTCTCTCTAAGGTTCTGATTGCTAAAGTCATAAGATGGTAGGCACCAATTGAATGTTGGAAGCGTGTGTGCTGGGCGCCAGGAAATACCATATTGGCTAAGCCGAGTTGTTTAATACGGCTTAACCTAAATAACGTAGGGTGGGAGACAAGGTCATATAAAAGGCCTTTAGGAATTCTAATAAATCCAAAAACAGGGTCATTAATGATTTTATTATTCAATTCTATTATTTTTATTTAAATATTTAATTTGGATAATTCTTTTGCCATTTCTTGTTGAATCTCGTACGCTTTAATTGCAGCTATATCAGCAAATGCAACTGTTTCGTCTGCATATATTATAGCTCTTGAGGAATTTACAAGAAGACCGCATTCATTTGTTATTCCATATTTGCATACTTCCTGAAGGCTACCGCCTTGAGCTCCAACACCAGGTACAAGCAAGAAATGATTAGGTACTATCTTGCGGATATCTTTAAACATTTTACCTTGTGTTGCACCTACTACATACATCATATTGTCTTTGTCTCCCCATTTTGAACTAGTACGTAATACTTTTTCAAAAAGTCTTTCTCCGTATTTGTTTTCAAATAACTGAAAATCTGACGAACCTTCGTTAGACGTAAGTGCAAGCAATATAACCCATTTTCCACTATATTTCGTAAAAGGAATAACAGAATCTGCACCCATGTATGGAGCAACAGTTAAGGCATCTACATCCATTTCTTTAAAGAATGATTTTGCATACATTGAACTTGTATTTCCAATATCTCCTCTTTTACCATCTGCTATAATAAAATGATTTGGGTACGAAGATTTTAGGTAGTTAATAGTTTTATATAGAGAAATAATTCCATTTAAACCATTGATTTCGTAAAATGCTGTATTCGGTTTGTATGCAACACAATACTTACTCGTTTTATCTATGATTAATTTGTTGAATTCAAATATGGGATCTTCCAAACTTAATAGGTGTTTTGGAATCTTTCTTATGTCTGTATCAAGACCTATACAAAGAAAACTTTTTTTTGTAAAAATTTGATTAATTAATTCTGTTCGATTCATAATTAATGGTAATTATTATAGTTGAGCTTCTTTTAAACGTTCTGCATTTTCTGCTATTATCAGATGATCTATACAGTCTTGAATATCTCCATCCATAAAGGCCGAAAGGTTATAAACAGTATAATTTATACGATGGTCAGTTATCCTTCCTTGAGGATAATTATATGTTCGGATTTTTGCAGAGCGATCACCTGTTGAAACCATCGTTTTTCTACGAGATGCAATATCGTCAATATATTTTTGATGTTCTCGGTCATAAATTCTGGTACGAAGACGTGCCAATGCAAGTTCCTTGTTTTTAGGCTGATCGCGTGTTTCTGTACATTCAACCAAAATTTCCTCTTTTTCACCCGTATTAGGGTTAGTCCACATGTAACGGGCTCTTACTCCCGATTCTACTTTATTGACATTCTGTCCTCCTGCACCAGAAGATCTAAATGTATCCCATTTAATTTCACCTTCATTAATTTGAACGTCAAAAGGCTCTGCTTCAGGCAATACAGCTACTGTTGCAGCAGATGTGTGAACACGACCTTGAGTTTCTGTTGCAGGTACTCGCTGAACGCGATGTACTCCCGATTCATATTTTAGAATTCCATATACTCCGTCTCCTTTGACATTAAAAATAATTTCTTTAAATCCGCCTGAAGCTCCTTCGTTATAGCTGGAAACAGAAACTTTCCAACCTTTAGACTCGCAATATTTATTATACATTCTATAGAGATCTCCAGCAAATATGGCTGCCTCATCCCCACCAGTACCGCCTCGTATTTCCATAGTCACATTCTTTCCATCTTCAGGATCTGAAGGTATAAGGAGTAATTTAATTTTTTCCTCTAACAAAGGAAGCAGCCTTTCGTTTTGTTCTATTTCTTCTTTAGCAATCTCTTTCATGTCAAAGTCGGTTTCTGTTTGATATATGTCTTTTGCATCTTTTAGGTTGGATATGCAATCAATATATTCTTTCCTGGCTTTAACTAAATTCTCAAGTTCTTTATATTCTTTGGTTAGTCTTACATATTTTTTTTGATCCGAGATAACAGAAGGATCAGTAATTAAGACAGCAACTTCTTCAAATCGATTTAAAACACCATCAAGTTTATCTAAAATGTGATTATTGTTTTCCATTGATAAAGAATGATATATAATTAGACAGTATAAGTGAATTTACCATTTTCGCTGATTATTGTAAGCTTTTTCGTTCCTGTATCTATATGACCTATTATTTGGGCTTCCAAATTGAAGGATTTAGATATGCTTATTATCTCTTCTGCGTTTGCTTCTGGTGTATATATTTCCATACGATGTCCCATGTTAAACACCTTATACATTTCATGCCAACTTGTTCCACTTTGTGTTTGAATGGCCTTGAATAATGGTGGAATAGGGAACATGTTGTCTTTAATAACATGACAGTTACTACCTATAAAATTTAATATTTTTGTTTGCGCACCACCAGTACAATGTACAAGTCCGTGAATTTGTGTTCTCATGGTATCAAGAATTTTCTTTATTACAGGAGCATATGTTCGAGTAGGGGAGAGAACAAGTTTTCCTGCTGATATGGGACTACAATTAACATCGTCGTCAAGTGAAAGATTTCCGCTATAAACAAGTTCTGATGGTAAGGCAGAATCATAACTTTCGGGATAATTGATGGCATATTTTTTGTTAAACATGTCATGTCGGGCACTAGTAAGTCCATTACTTCCCATGCCACCATTATAACATGTTTCATAAGTGGTTTGTCCTGTGCTAGATAATCCTATTATCACATCTCCTGGGCTAATGTTTCCATTATCAATTACATCTTTACGTTTCATCCTGCAAGTAACTGTTGAATCAACTATTATAGTTCTTACTAAATCACCAACATCTGCAGTTTCTCCACCAGTTAGATAAATGCCGATTCCCATCTGTCGCATCTGCTCTAGTAATTCTTCTGTTCCATTAATAATTGCAGATATTACTTCACCTGGAATAAGATTTTTGTTTCTTCCAATGGTAGAACTGACGATGATATTGTCTGTAGCTCCAACACATAATAAATCATCAACATTCATTATAAGTGCATCTTGAGCAATCCCTTTCCAAACACTCAAATCACCAGTCTCTTTCCAGTATATATAGGCAAGGCTTGATTTAGTTCCGGCTCCGTCTGCATGCATAATATTACAGAACTCAGGGTCACCGGCAAGAATGTCTGGTATAATTTTGCAAAAAGCATGTGGAAATAATCCTTTGTCAATATTTTTTATTGCATTATGTACGTCTTCTTTTGATGCACTAACTCCTCGCATCATGTAGCGTTGTTGATTGTCCATATATTAATTAAATTTATTATTATTTTACAGAAAAAAAATTAACTTAGAGCAAAATATAAAATTTAAATCTAAATCCATTTTTTGTCATCAAGAATGAAAATGCATCCTCTATGAATTTGAATTAAACCTTTGTTTTGCCATAAGTTTAGTGTTTTGGAAATATTTAATCTTGTATCCGAAACAAGTTGAGCCAATTGTTTCATGTTAATTTTTATTTCAGTTTGTCCTGAAAAATAAATTTTATTATTTTTTATAAATTGTTTTATTTTTTCTTCGGGATTATTCGGTAATTTGCAAGAAAGCAAGTGAGTCGCTCTTTGAAGCATGTTGCAAATCATATTTAAAAAGTTTGTTTTGATAATATCATAATGAGACATCAAATAATTAATTTGTTTTTTCTCAACTACACATGTGCTTCCTTCCGAAGTAAAAGTATAAGTCCTGTCAAATTTTTGAGACATGCCCCACATGTTTTGAGGTTCTATAACATAAAGTGGCTTATTGAAATACTCGTGGATTTGAAAAGAATGGTTTACATCGTGCTTAGATACACAAAGGGTGCCACTAAGAACATAAATTAATTTGTCGCATTTCTCCCCCTGGCTAACTATTTGGCTACCTTCTTGATGTTTTCTAAATTCAAACTTAACTTTCTCAACTATTTCCATTAGTTCGGCTACGCTTAGCCCCATCAGTAATGGCAAACACTGAAGTTTTTCAAACATAGATTGTATCATAATCATTGATAAAATTTTTTTGTCATTATTTATCTAAAACTAACCCGTTGCTATGCCATACACTATTGTTCCCATCTTCATTTGAATAAATAAAATATGCTTTCAACTCTTTATGTTTTTGCAATAATAATATTGATTTTTCTAACCCCAAAACCATGAAAGCTGTTGCGTAGGCATCAGCAGTCATGCAGTCGTTAGCAATAACTGTTGATGATAATATGGTGTGTTGGACAGGGTATCCTGTCTTAGGGTCAATTGTATGTGCATATTTTTTGTTGTCTTTTATATAGTAATTACGATAATTACCTGAAGTGGCAATGGATAAATTGGAGATTTCAATCACATTTTGCAATTCTTGACTTTCTGATGTGACATTATCTTGTGGTTCATTAATTCCGATGCGCCATGGTTGATCTTTATTATTTTTACCGGATGTTCTAACCTCGCCGCCAATTTCTACCATAAAATTATGTATATTATTTCGCAAAAACATTTCGGCAACCATGTCAACCCCAAATCCTTTAGCAATGGCACTGCAATCAATCATTATCCTTTTGTCAGATTTCAATATTTTATTATTATTAATTTTAATTTTATCCATACCGACAAACTGTAAAATACTATCAATTTTTATAGAGTCAATATCTTCTGAGTTTTTGAAACCAAATCCCCATGCATTAACTAGTGGGGCCACCGTTATGTCAAATGCGCCATCTGTTTGTTCACATACTGTTTTTGAGGCATTTAGAACTTTAGATAGCATCACGTCAATTGAGTTCGATTCGTTGGAGTTAATCTTCGATATTGTCGAGTTTTCGTTAAATATTGATAATGATGAATCAACATCATTTAATACATTTAATATGCTATCCTCAATGTTGTTCATCGATTTATATGAAATATGATAAATAGTGCCAAAAATGCTTCCTTCAGCATATTGCCACTTCTCATATTCAGAACGTTGATTAATAAATATCCACACCGTACCCCCAATTAATAGGATTAATAATGGTATATGCCACCATTTAAATGGGTGACGGCTATAATCAGATTCTAGATGTAACCATTTCATTATATAAGTATACTTATGTGTTAGTATGAATAAATCGTTAGTTTTGTCCCAATTGTGTTTCCGTCTTTTTATTAATCAATTATTTGTTTATCCGTTTTCTTACCCCAATTTAAGTTAAATACAATGTTATATGTTGCTCCCCATGATGAATTGTTAACTTTTGTTCCAAAACCAGGAATATAATATGGCTCTGAAATGTCATTGTTGTTTGAAGCAATATGAAACTTATAAATAATATTCCACCCCATATAAATATTATGCCATATTTTAACATGTACACCAGTAAGAACTTCTCCCCAATGACTAGTTGTATTTATTTTTTTATATGAAAATGGTTCGGATGTTTTCCATATGGGATCTACAATGTCAGGCCCTGATATGCTAAAATTAAAATTAGAAAATCCATATCTTATTCCAATGAAAAGACGATTATCTTGTGATTTGTTTTTTAGCATATTGTAGTCTAAGCCAATTTTTAAATAAGGAGCTGATGTCTTATATCGTATTAATGTATTTGCATCTTTGTGGTCACAAATGCCATAGCCAATTTCAAATGATGGGAAATAGGTGTTTGTAATATTTAGTTTAGAGCCTATCTCAAGACCCCAGTAGTCTGAAAAAAAACTACGTGCAGGTGATAGTAAGTCCGCAGATATAGAATAACCTCTAAAAATATATGTTTTAGGCTCCTTGTCATTAACTGGAATATATTGCTGTGGACTATCAGAAGATATTGTGTTTTCTTGAGCTTGTCCATAAAATGGCAATAAAAACAATAAAATAATTATTATAAAATTATTCAGCCACCCCATTAAAATAGATTTTAATATTTTCATTCCCATCATAATTAACATCTGAGTTTACAATCTCCGTATTAAATATTCCTGAATCTGTTGACTTGATATCTTTTAATTTATGAAACTGTTTTGTGCCACATTCTGGCAAATCGATATGAGTATAGCTTTTATGAGAAATATATAACGTGTCTTTATTGGTTATACTGGCATAAGAAATAATAATAGTATCTTTATCATAATGATAACTCATAGGTACTTTTATTGATGAAGCGCCTGATATTTTATTTAATAATACTGTGTCGCGTCGTATGATAGATATTGTTTCAGAATAACCTTTTGCAATATAACTTTCATCACGTGAGTCAAGAGTGACAGTCGATTCGTTAAGACGTTTGTATATATAAACCGTTTTGCTTCCTGGCAATAAGGTTGATATTGTTATTTCGTCATTGATTTTAATAGGAGAGCCTTCGCTGTCATAAAAACCATAGTTGCAAGTAACATTACTTTCCAATGGACAATTGCTCGCTGAACAGGATAAAAATAATGAAATTAAAAGTGAAAAACTATAAGTAAGTATTAACGTATTATATAGACTAAAATTAAATTTTTTTCTCAATTTCATATTTGTTACGTTCTACTGAATTTCTACTAATCATTTCTCCCAAAAAACCAGCAATAAACATTTGGCAACCAATAATCATCATGGTTAATGCAATGTAAAAATATGGGGAGTCTGTTACAAGTCGATAATTCTCTCCATGATACATAGCCCATAATTTATGCACTCCAACAATAATTGTGGCAACAAAACCAATCAAAAACATTAAAGTTCCGAATAATCCAAACACATGCATTGGGTTCTTTCCAAATTTAGATAAAAACCATAGTGACAATAAATCGAGGTAACCATTAACAAAACGGCTCATTCCAAATTTAGTTTTTCCATATTTGCGTTTCTGATGATGAACAACTTTTTCTCCAATCTTGGTGTAGCCTGCATTTTTGGCTAAATATGGAATATATCGATGCATTTCACCGTACACTTCTATGTGTTTTACCAATTCATGTTTATAAGCTTTCAGACCGCAATTGAAATCGTGAAGATTCTTTATTCCACTTACTTTACGTGCTGTTGCATTAAATAATTTTGTGGGAATTGTTTTTGATAGTGGATCATAACGTTTTTTCTTATATCCGCTAACTAAATCATATCCTTCTTCTTTGATCATCTTATATAAGGCGGGTATTTCATCAGGGCTATCTTGAAGATCCGCGTCCATTGTTATAACTACATCGCCAATACATTCTTTAAAGCCATGATATAAAGCTGGGCTCTTACCATAATTTCTCCTGAATTTAATGCCATGAACCTCCGGGTTTGATGAGGCAATTTTTTCTATCACATTCCAAGAATTGTCGGTTGAACCATCATTAATAAATATAATTTCATAACTAAAATTATTGTCTTGCATGACTTTCTTTATCCAGTCGTGCAATTCTAGTAGAGATTCTTCTTCGTTATACAAGGGTACTATAACGGATATATCTATAGATGATACTTTAGAATTTGAAGTGTCTGATTTGTCGGAATGACTTGTATGTGATTTGTCGTTCATATACAAAAAAATTACTATTGTTTTAATTTTAATAATATATTAAGCAAAGATACAAAAATATATAAAACAAAACAATAGAAACATTCTATTTGTGTATTTTATTAGAGTTCTTTTTTATAAATTCTTTCCAGGATTTAATGTGTACTTCATTCTTTGGCACATTTGTTTGTAAAAAGTGGCAATAAGCAACAGCTAGTGCATCAGTTGCGTCGAAGTGATTTGACATATCGTTAGGGTCAATGTTTAAAATCCGTTGTAACATACCGGATACTTGCTCCTTAGACGCATTCCCATTACCCGTAATCGCCATTTTTATCTTTCTGGGCTCATATTCAGTAATTGGTATGTCTCTATTTATTGCAGCTGCAATAGCAACACCTTGTGCACGTCCTAATTTTAACATTGACTGAACATTTTTTCCATAAAATGGAGCCTCAATGGCAAGTTCATCAGGAAGATAAGAATCTATAATTCCTGTTACTCTTCTAAAAATGTGTCCTAGTCTTAAATATATATTTTTTGTAGATCGAATATCAACAACTCCCATTGCTATTAGTTTGGGTTTGTTTTTGTATATTTTTAGTATTCCATACCCCATTATGAGTGTTCCAGGATCAATACCTAATACTATTTTTTCAATGTTATTATTTGTGGTCATAATAAAGTTTGATATTTTTGCAAATTTAGTAATTATTTTTATATAATTGTTGGCAAAGCTTTATTTTTTACATTTGTAAAATATTTTACTGTCTTGACAACTGTTGTTATAGCTAAAAATGTTTGTATTACAAATAAATGTTAATAAATAATATGATTTGTTTGTTTAAATTTATTTTATTAAATTTGCAAAATGTAAAATTTAAAAAATAGTAAATTAATTTTTCTAAATATATGACATATAGACGAAATAATATAAAATCAAAGAACAGTAATTCCAACAAAGATAAAAAGTCTAAGAATAATATGCAAAATGAAATCCCAAGTAAGAGAGTAATTGGTTTTTTATTGGGAGTTATTTTATTATTTATTTCGATTTTCTTATTAATTGCCTTCACTTCTTTCTTGTTATCTGGCCAAGAAGATATTGCAAATTTAAATAATAATACAGGTATTGTTAAAAATGCTTGTGGTAAGTTCGGTTTATGGGCTTCTAATTATATGATAAATGATTTGTTCGGAATAGCATCATTTTTCATCCCTTTTTTTCTCTTACTTGTTGGATTAAATTTAATGGGGTCATATAAATTCAAGTTGTTTAAAGTTTTTATTTACACATCTTTCTTTATGATATGGCTTAGTTTTGTTTTATCAGTGTTGGCTCCTGAGACAGAATCCTATGTTTCTCTAGGGGGTAAACACGGGAGGACATTACAGACTATGCTTGGGAATATTATTGGACCAACTGGATTATATTTGTTAATAATAATTTCAATTGTTTCATTTTTAGTTTTTTTCAGTTCCAAAACAATTGATTTTATAACAAAATTATTCCGGTTTAGTAAATTAAAGAAGATAAGACTAAAATCATTAGCAGAAAAACTCCATAATCAATTACTTAACTCAGATGACAAGAATGAATCCACCAAGACCATTCCTTCCGATCCGACAACGTTTGATGATCCTTCAGTTTGTTCAATAACATTTGATGAAAAAGGGAATGTAATTATAGATGAGCCAAATAGTCAAGATGATGAAATACAACATGATAGCTCTACGGAATCGCTGACAGACCATGAAGATAATAATCATCTAGATTTAAATAGTACTAAGGATGTCCAACTTAATAATGATGTTACTAATTTTGTGATTGAAGATATTACTAACCCAGAAAAGAGTGATGGTTTAAAAGACAGAGGTAGTATTGAAACAGACTTTGATCCCAAACTTGATTTGGAATATTATAAATATCCACCATTAAGCTTGCTTAAAAGTAATAATGATTCAAATCCTCATATTGACAAAAAAGAACAAATTGAAAATCAAGATAGAATTAAACATGTTTTAAAGAGTTTTGGAGTAGAAATTAGTTCTATTAGGGCAACTATCGGCCCAACGATTACACTATATGAAATAACACCGGCAGAAGGCGTCAGAATTACTAAAATTCGTAATCTTGAAGACGATATAGCACTTAGTTTAGCAGCTGAAGGTATACGTATTATTGCTCCTATTCCTGGTAAGGGAACTATTGGTATCGAAGTACCAAATAAGAAGAAATGTATCGTTTCCATGGAAAGTGTGCTAAATAGTAGGACATACCAAGAATCAACAATGGAGTTACCATGTGTCCTTGGTAAAACCATAACTAATGATGTGTTTATGGTAGATTTGGCAAAAGCTCCTCATATGCTTGTAGCTGGTGCCACAGGTATGGGTAAGTCAGTTGGATTAAACGCTATAGTAACATCTTTGTTATATAAAAAACACCCATCAGAACTAAAAATCGTAATGGTTGACCCAAAGAAGGTTGAATTTAGCGTTTACAGTCCTATTGCAAATCAGTTTCTGGCAAAACTAGAAGATGAAGAAGATGCTATAATAACTGAAAATGACAGAGTTGTTAAAACACTTAAGGCATTGTGTAAGTTGATGGATGACAGATACTTGCTACTAAAAAGGGCAAATGTTAGAAATATAAAAGAATATAATGAATTATTTAAACATCGAAAACTCAATCCGCTTGAAGGTCATAATTATATGCCTTATTATGTTGTGATAATTGATGAATTTGGTGATTTAATAATGACTGCTGGAAAAGAAGTAGAGTTGCCTATTTGCCGTATAGCACAATTGGCTCGTGCTGTTGGTATCCACATGATTATTGCTACACAGCGTCCAACGACAAATATAATTACCGGAACAATAAAAGCAAACTTTCCTGCTAGAATAGCATTTAGGGTTACATCTGGTATAGATTCAAAAATAATATTGGATAGAACAGGTGCCAATCAATTAATAGGAAGAGGGGATATGCTTTATTTACAAAATGCAGATCCTGTTCGTGTACAATGTGCATTTGTAGACACTCCAGAAGTAAAAAAAATTGTACAATATATATCAGAACAACAACAATTTCCAGAAATGACTTATCTTCCTGAACCACCAACAGAGGATGGAGATGGAGGATCAAAGGATGTTGACATGAATAACTTGGATCCTATGTTTGGTGAAGTTGCAAAAATGATTGTTTCCCAAAACGTTGGTTCAACATCTTTAATTCAAAGAAAATTTTCCATTGGTTATAATAGAGCCGGTAGATTAATGGATCAGTTGGAACGAGCTGGAATTGTTGGTCCTCAACAAGGTTCCAAACCACGCGAGGTATTAATTACAGATTTTATCACTCTGGATAGTATACTTAAATCATTTGTTATTAACGCCTAAACTAAAAGTTATGAAGAAAATTCTTTTTTTATTTTTTTTATTTCCATTATTTACTTTTGCTCAATCTCCGCAATCCATTTTAGATAAAGCTACAAGTAAGTTTAAGAGTATTAAATGCCTTAAATCCGCTTATACTTTATCCATGTCCGATAATGGTCATTCTTCTTCTCATAAAGGTTGTATAATTATTCAAGGTAATAAATATGTTAATTACCTGAATGGAACAACTATTTGGTTTAATGGGAAAACTATGTGGACATTAGTTGAAGAAAACGGAGAAGTCAATATTACAGAACCATCTTCATCGGAGTTGATGTATAGTAATCCATACCACTTTTTAAATTCTTATAAAAAGGATTTTAAAGTGTATTTATTAAACTCCTCTTTAAATCATTATTCTCTTCAATTGATTCCCAAGGAAATCAATAATGATTTAAAAAAAATTATCATTTCTATAAATAAACAGTCCTTTCAACCATCTAGAATACAATTGAATACAGGTAAATCAGTAATAAGCATTGATATAAATTCTTATCAATCTGTAAAAACATACAATTCAAAGTCTTTCACATTTAATACTAAAAATTATCCTAATGTTGATGTAATTGATTTAAGATAAAATAAATATGAAATAATATCTTTTGTTGAATAAATAAATTTTTGATGACTATGGAAAGAATAAAATGTCTTATAATTGGATCTGGTCCGGCAGGTTATACGGCAGCTATATATGCAAGCAGAGCAAATCTTAAACCTGTTTTATATGAAGGAACTCAGCCTGGAGGACAATTAACCATAACTGATAGTGTTGAAAACTACCCTGGCCATCCAGATTCTATCTCTGGTAATGATCTTATGGATGATATGAGAAAGCAGGTTGAAAAATTCGAAGTTGATATAAGAGCCCAAATATGTATTAAATCAGACTTGTCGTCAAAACCATATAAATTCTGGTTTGATGATGGTAGTGTTGTTGAGGCTGAAGCTGTTATAATTGCTACAGGCGCATCTGCCAAATTTTTAGGATTGGACGATGAAAATAAATATATGGGGCAAGGTGTTAGTGCTTGTGCTACATGTGATGGCTTTTTCTATAGGAAAAAAATAGTTGCAGTTGTAGGAGGAGGAGACACAGCTTGTGGAGAAGCCTTGTATTTGTCTGGTCTTGCTTCAAAGGTTTATATGATTGTAAGAAAACCTTTTTTAAGAGCGTCTAAGATTTTACAAGATAGAGTTTTTTCAAATAATAAAATAGAAGTTCTTTTTGAGACAAATACTGAAGGTCTTTATGGTAATAACGGTGTTGAAGGCGCACATGTTGTTTATAAGTTAGGTGAATTAGAAGAACGTCATTATGACCTGCCAATAGATGGCTTTTTTCTTGCTATAGGACATAAACCAAATTCGTCTATTTTTAAGCCATGGATAGAAACAGACGAAACTGGTTTTATCATAACAGAAGGTAATTCTTCAAAAACAAATATACCGGGAGTTTTTGCTGCAGGTGATGTGGCAGATTCAGTTTATCGGCAAGCTATAGTTGCAGCTGGTTCTGGATGTAAGGCTGCGATGGATGCTGAAAAATATTTAATGAGCATATAACATAATTATAAGAATCAGCCATTATTCAAATAGAAAAATGTTAAGGTTTTCTGAAGCGTATAAATACATAAGTTTCAATGAAAAATTATCTCAAGAAAGGCATCCTCTTCTTGAACAGAATAAATTCATGAAATTTTTTATTTATATTTTTGCATCTTTTTGGGCTATTTACTTGATGTTCTTTGGCTTCGCTTTAGGACAAATTGATAATTTGAATTACGAAATATTTGATATTCTTGATGGATATATGATTTTGTTTTTGGTTCTTGATTTTATTGTTAGATTGACAATACAAGATATTCCTGCTCAAAAAGCAAAATTGTATAAATTAATCCCAATAAGGCAAAAGCATGTAATACTTGTCTTTTTAATTAAAATGTCCTTAAGTTTATATAATATGTTTTGGATGTTTTTCTGGATTCCCTTTTCATTTTTTACGATTTTCAAATATTATGGTTTTGGAGGATTTTTATTATTTAACATAGGGTGGACTTTAATTTATATTCTCAATGGTTTATGGTTTCTTATTTGGAGAACGAAAGCTCAATCTAATGCTTTTTATTATTTTATTCCATTTACTATATATGCTCTTTTATCATATTTAGGTGTTTTTGCTGATTTTTCTTCCAAATGGTTATTTAATGCTTGTTTGTTGCTTGGGCGTTCTTTTTGTGAGTTTCATATTTTTGGTTTTGTAATTGTTTTGATTTTAATTATTTTATTGTTTTTGACAAATTTCAAACATCAAAGTAAATATGTTTACAATGAAATTTCAAAAAATGATGAACTAAAAAAAGTGAAATCATCAAAGATGATTTGGCTTAATCGTTTTGGACTTATTGGTGAATTCATAAAACTAGAAGTCAAATCAACCAAACGTAATAAGGTGGTTAAAAAATCATTTTTAATGGGTTTGTTATGTGTATTGATCTTCAGCTTATTGTTTGCTTTTACAGATTTATATGACAATTCCCAATTTATGGAAACTTTTATATGTGTTTATTGTTTTGCATGTCTCGGCACCATCACTTTAACTAGCATATTAAGTGCTGAAGGAAACTTTATGGACTTTCTTAATTCTAGAAAAGAATCAATATTTTATCTTCTGAAAGCAAAATATTATTATAATTGTTTTTTATTGTTAATTCCTTTTGTATTTGCTTTACTTCCTGTTTTTAAAGGAAAATTTATGTTTGTTGAAATACTTGGATGTATGTTTTTTGTGTCTGGGTGTGTATTCCCTTTCTTGTTTCAACAAGCAGTTTATAATAAAACAACAATTCCTTTAAATGAACAAGTTATAAAACAGGGCAACAATTCCAAAACACAAATGTTTGTTTCTCTCGTTGCCTTATTTGTGCCAATGATAATAATGAATATTCTTTTTATTATATTTGATAATCGTTTTATCCCTTCAATTATTATGTTGATTATTGGTTTAACCGGTACTTTTTCCAATGGCTTTTGGATTAAAAACATATATAGACGCTTTATGAATAGGCGATATGCTAATTTAGATGGTTTTAGAAGTACAAGACGATAACATTTTTTAATCTATCCTTTTTTATGACACTAACTGTTAATCACCTTAAAAAGACTTTTAGAGATACTACTGCTGTTGACATAGATTCTTATTCTATTAATGAAGGAGAAATAGTAGGTATTGTTGGAAATAATGGTGCGGGAAAAACAACACTTTTCCGTTTGGTATTGGATCTGCTGAAAGCAGATGTGGGTAATGCAATGATTCAAAATATTATAACATCGGAAAGTGAAGATTGGAAACAATTTACAGGTGCTTTTATAGATGAAAGTTTTCTAATTGATTTTTTGACTCCAGATGAGTTTTTTTCTTTTATTAGTAAGATACATGGAATCTCAGAGCAAGACTGTAGGTGTCGTTTGAATCGCTTCGACCATATAATGAACGGAGAAATAATTCATGTCAATAAATTAATTCGAAATTTATCTGCTGGAAACAAACAAAAAGTTGGAATTATTGGTTCAATGTTACATAATCCTCATTTATTAATATTAGACGAACCATTTAATTTTCTCGATCCTAGTAGTCAGCTTTCAATGAAAAAAATTTTATATGACTATTCTCATGATACAGGAGCTACTATTATTATATCCAGTCACAATCTTCAACATACTTTTGATTTATGTACAAGAATTACGCTATTGGAGCATGGACAGATTATAAAGGATGTTAGAAATGATGAAGCTAATTTATATAAAGAAATTGAAAATTATTTCGTATGTGAATCTTAGTCATGAACGTTATTAAATATTTATTTCTACTGATATCGTTTTCAACCATTTCTTGTATTACTTATAAAAGGAATACAATTATAGATTCATATAATTATACACCAGACATTTTACCAATTCATTCCCATCAACAATTGGGAATAAATGCCGTTAATAAGCCCCATTTTTTTATTATCAATACAGAACAAACAACGATATTAAGTGAAGAATTGCAAAAAGTGGAAATTCAACTAGGGTTTAAGATTAATAGAGATGATAACATACCATTTTTTTTAGAAGTCGCATCGTGGCTGGGAGTTCCTTATAAACATTCTGGCAATACAAAAAATGGGACTGATTGCTCCGGCTTTACTTCTGCCATATATAAGATTATTTATAATGTAGATTTAGATCGGAGAAGTGATGGACAATATTATAATAATTGTATTAATATTCCTAAGAGTAAATTAAGAACAGGTGATTTGGTCTTTTTTAAGATTAATAATGATAAAATAAGCCATGTAGGTATTTATCTAAAGAATAATAAATTTATCCATGCTAGTTCATATCGGGGAGTAACCGTTAATGATTTAGATGAATCATATTATAAAAAGTATTATTATGCGTCAGGGAGAGTTAAATAATTAATATTACTAGTATTATTGACTAGCTCATAATAATATAATTAATTGTTTTTCGTTATATATAATAATCTATCTATTATGATACATCCTGAAAATAGTTCAGAATATCAAGGCCTTTCTGTTAATGCTGGTGTACAACAACCAGCAATCGTTAATCCTTATTTAAAAAATATCAGAAAAAAACGTCAAAATATTCTCAGTGTAAATGATTATGTTGAAGGCATACTAAAAGGTAATGTTTCTGTCTTAGGACAAGCGGTAACTTTAGTGGAAAGTGTCAGACCTGAACATCAAGTTGTGGCACAAGAAGTAATAGAAAAGTGTCTACCATATTCAGGTAATTCTATAAGAATTGGCATAAGTGGTGTTCCTGGCGCAGGTAAAAGCACGTCAATAGATTCTTTTGGAATTTACCTATTAAACAAATATGGAGGAAAACTTGCAGTGCTTGCCATAGATCCTAGTTCTGAAAAAACTAAAGGTAGTATACTGGGAGATAAGACGCGTATGGAGAAACTTTCTGTACACCCCAAATCTTTTATACGCCCTTCTCCAACTGCAGGTTCATTAGGAGGTGTTGCAAGGAAAACAAGAGAGACGATTATTCTTTGTGAAGCTGCAGGGTATAATAATATTTTTGTTGAAACTGTTGGCGTTGGTCAAAGTGAAACTGCATGTCATTCAATGGTCGATTTTTTTCTTTTGATACAATTAGCAGGTACAGGTGATGAACTGCAAGGAATTAAAAGAGGAATAATGGAGATTTCAGATGGAATAGTAATTAATAAGGCAGATGGGAATAATATTGAGAAAGCTAATATTGCCGCTAATCAATTCAGAAATGCTTTACATTTATTTCCTGTTCCCGAAAGTGGTATAATACCTTCTGTGTTATGTTATTCAGGTTTTTATGGAAAAGGCATAGACTCAGTTATTGATATGATAATGAACTATATAAATAAAGTCAAACAAAATGGATATTTTAAGCATAGGAGAAATCAACAGTCAAAATATTGGATGTATGAAAGCATAAAAGAACAACTACGAAACAGTTTCTTTAATAATCACGATATTAAAGAAATTATTCCAGATGTTGAGAATGATGTTGTCTCAGGTGTAATTAGCCCTTTTGTAGCTGCCCAAAACTTACTGAAACGATATTTTGAAGGTAATAGTATAAAATGAAACAAATAAGTTGGTATATATTCGTATTTTATTTTTTTATCGATTCTCATCTTGTTTTTTCTCAAACAGGAAATACTGCGTATGAATTTGTGAGTATTCCAATTTCATCTCATTCTGTTGCATTAGGTGGAAATAGCGTTGCACTGATTGAAAATGATATCACTCTGATGTTTGATAATCCTGCTCTAATATCCAATGTGTCTGATAAAACATTGAATTTTAATGTAATGTCTTATATGCAGGGTTCTTCAAAATTATCTGCAGCATTTGCAAGACAAATTGGTAAAAGAGGAAATTGGGCATTGGGCGCTCAGATGCTTAATTATGGTGATATGATAGAAACATCTTCAAATTTTGAGGAAATGGGGGATTTTACTGCGTCTGATATAGCTATTCAAGGAGGCTATACTTATATGTTTACCAATAAACTTACTGGAGGCGTACAAGGTAAAGTTTTAATGTCTAATTATGGTGACTATTCTTCAGTTGGATTGGCTGTAGATTTAGGTATTAATTATTATAATCCAAAACAAGGCCTATCAATAGGCCTTGTTGCTCAAAATCTTGGAGGACAAATTGATCCTTTACAAGATGAAACAGATAGAATTCCATTTAATTTAGTGTTAGGGGTTAGCAAGCATTTTCCTAACGCTCCAATTAGACTGAATATTCAACTTAGCGATTTAACTCATTGGAACAAATCCTTTTATAGTGTGGCTGGCGAGGAAATAACTTCAAGTAAGAGAATTCTTAATCATTTTTCATTTGGAGCAGATTTTTTCCCATCGAAACAAACATGGGTTGCTCTTGGATATAATTTCAGAAGAGCCTACGAAATGAAAATATTTGATTCTAGTCATTGGGCGGGCTTTTCGTTGGGAGCTGGTTTGTCTATAAAAAAATTTAAGATAGGCATTGCTTATGCTAAATTCCATAAAGCGTCTTCATCACTTGTTGTCAATGCATCTTATGTTTTGTGATATCATTATTCTGTATAGAATTTAGTTAGTTTTATAAGATGTCTTGAACATACAGGGCAAAAATCCTCAACCTCATTTACTTTCATCCGACATTCTTGTGCTGGGCGATATACTCCTTTTGACTGATATCCACCACCTTCAAAGACACCAACACATTGCGTAATTTTTTTAATCAAAGATTTAGGTTGATTAATATAATTGAATGAGAAATTTATTGGTGGAGTAGGTATTGGTGTACCATTAGGTATTAAATCGGCCCATTTATGACTAAAATCCACGAGTGTTGTTAGGTTTGGTTCCCAAGGTTCTGTATCTGTAGGATACATTGTTGAAGCTTGATTGCCATAATCATATTCATCTCCCAATCCACCATAACCATGACCAAACTCATGTACAAGTACCTCTTTAAAAGTGTAATGATCGGATGTTATAACATTAATTTGGTTAAAAATTCCCCCACCGCCATATTCTTTGGAGTTAACCATAACAATAATTTGTTCAAAAGGAATACAGCTAAGAACGTCATAAACCCTCCAGATATTACTGGTCATGAGATATCTATCGGTGTAAAATGTGTCATAATGAGTGTTTACAGATGTGTTTGCCCATTTGTCAAATCGTGGAATGCTTGGACCAGAATCTTCTGATGGGCAGTCAACAGCTATAACATTGAATTTGTTTTTCATTGAAGCAAACGGCTCGTGACTGAACAATGCATCAACTACTCTTATACAGTCTGAATGGAATTTGTTCATTTCGCTCTTAGTATATCCTTCTGATATAATAGCTATATCTACACATGATGATTGAGAACCACTTTGAAGAATATATTTATATGGATATAAATTATTTCTTATTTTCTTAATTAATATATCCTTGGGATTAATGATATGACTAAATTGTGCGGAAATTTTATTATGTGAATCAGTTAGTGTTATCGTTATTTCAACAGGTCGTTTTGGATATGGTACTAAATAACTGTTTTCAAATGATTTCTTTATTTCTGTTGCTTCTTTTTCAGATTGCCATTCTTGAAATAAGGTAGAAAATGAATTACAATAAATAACATTTTGTGTCTGTAAATCTTTTACGATGATCTGTCCATTACCGTTTAAATATTTTTCAGAGAGTTTGTTTCTTCTTCCAGCCCAACCATCAATTTTAGATGATTGATGAAAATATATATGTGTTGCTCTACTATCTCCTGCAAAAATATAGTCAAGGCGTAAAGTAGCATCTTCAAAATATGTGTTAAAATCTTGAGAACAAATATTGTGATAATTGAAAATTAATACTAATAATATTATCTTTTTCATCTTATAATAGTTTTGTTGAGTTTGGCTTTTAAGTATTTTGCTGTGTAAGATGTTTCGTTTTTTATTAAATTTTCAGGTGTTCCTGAAGCTACTAAATACCCTCCATTGTCACCTCCTTCTAAACCTAAATCAATGATGTGGTCTGCATTTTTAATTATATCTAAATTATGTTCTATGACAACAAGAGTGTGTCCGCGTTTAAGTAAAGAATCAAAGGCAACAAGTAGATGTTGTATATCGTAAGGATGAAGCCCTGTTGTTGGTTCATCGAAAATAAACATGGTTGGAACGGAACGTTCTTGGCTAAGGTAATATGCTAACTTAACACGCTGGTTTTCTCCTCCAGATAAAGTTGAAGAACTTTGTCCTAGTTTCAAGTATCCTAGTCCAACGTCTTGTAATGGTTTGAGTTTATTGAATATTTTTTCTTGATTCTTTGTTTTGAAAAAATCAATAGCTTGGTTGATTGTCATATTAAGGATATCATTTATATTTTGTCCTTCATATCTAACATCCAAAATATCCTTTTTGAAGCGTTTTCCATGACATGACTCGCATTCAAGAATTAAGTCATTCATGAATTGCATTTCAACGGTGACAGTACCTTCACCTTTACATTCTTCACATCTTCCACCTGGTGTGTTGAAAGAAAAGAAAGATGGCGTATAGTTCATTTGTAAAGATAGCTGTTGGCATGACATTAATGAACGTATTTCATCATAGGCTCCTATATATGTTACAGGGTTGCTTCGACTCGAAGTGCCGATGGAATTTTGATCAACAAAAACAACTCTTTTAATCATTTCGAGGTTGCCTTCAAGTTTTGTAAACATGCCAGGTCTTTCAGATGCTTCATCGAAATGTTTTTTCAGCCCTCTATATAAAATTGTATTAACAAGAGTTGATTTACCACTTCCTGACACCCCTGTAACAGCTGTCATTACATTTAATGGAAATTCAACATCTATATTTTTTAGGTTGTTTTCTTTTGCACCTACTACTATTATTTTGTTATTCCACACTCTTCTTGATGTTGGGACTGAAATGCTCTCTCTTCCTATAAGAAAATTCAGAGTATGTGAATTCTTGACCTTAATATTTGCATTAATTTTTTTACAATCTCCTTGCCATACGATGTAACCGCCATTTCTTCCAGCTTCAGGACCAATATCTATTATGTAATCTGCCGCACGCATTATTTCCTCATCGTGTTCAACAACAATAACCGTGTTTCCTAAATCTCTTAATTTCTGTAAAACTTTTATTAATTGAGCTGTATCTCTAGGATGCAAGCCGATGCTAGGCTCATCTAATATGTACAATGAACCTACCAAGCTACTACCAAGGCTTGCTGCAAGATTTACTCGTTGACTTTCACCACCAGAAAGACTGTTCCGAGGACGATTTAGAGTTAAATATCCTAATCCCACTTCTATTAGGAAATCTATTCTGTTTTTTATTTCCTTAATTAATCTATCTCCAATTTCTGCATCTTTATTTGATAATTTTAATGTGTCAAAATAAATTTTTAATTCAGAAATAGAAAGTGAAACTAAGTCATTAATTGATTTATTGCCTATTTTTACATAATTAGTTCTTTCTTGAAGCCTACTTCCATTACATTTTGGACAAATAGTTTTCCCTCTATATCGGGAAAGCATAACTCTATACTGAATCTTATATTGATTTTTTCGTAGCATGTCGAAAAAAGAATCTATAGAAACATTAAATTCAGATTCGTCGTTATAAAATCCATGCCATAATTGCTGCTTTTGTTTGTCTGTCAGTTTGAAATATGGCGTAAATATTGGAAAATTATGTTTAGATGCTTGATTAATAAATGAATTTTTCCATTCACTCATTTTTTCACCACGCCAACACACAACAGCACCTTCATATACACTCAGCCCAGTGTCAGGAATAACAAGATGTTCGTCAATTCCAATTACATTTCCAAAGCCACCACATTCAGGACATGCCCCAAATGGAGAATTAAATGAAAACATCTGTTCTGTGGGCTCATCAAATAACATTCCATCGCATTCAAAGTTTTCGGAAAAATCAACTGTAAGATTGTTTGTCAAAGTCGATTTGTTCTGAATATTTAGGAATTTTAATCTACATCTACCATGGCCTTCATAAAAAGCAGTACGAGTAGAATCCAGTAAACGATCAATAGTTGTTTTGTCATTAGATACTATTAATCTGTCTATTAAAAGATATGTTTCTGTAATAGTCAGTGATTGTAAATCAGATTGTAGTAAATCGGAAATCATTATTAATTCCCCTTTATACTCTATACGTGCATATCCTTGCTGAATATAACTATTTAGCTGTTGAATAATTGTGCGATTGGGAGATACAGTAATAGGTGAAAGGAGGTAAAAACGGGTACCAAAAGGATATGACAATACTTGATTTAAAATATCGTCAATTGTATTTTTGACAACTTCTTGACCACTAATTGGTGAGAATGTGTGTCCTATTCTGGCATAAAGCATTCTTAGGTAATCATAAATTTCCGTCGATGTCCCGACAGTAGAACGTGGATTACGGCTAATTACTTTTTGTTCAATTGCTATTGCTGGAGGGATTCCTTCTATGGAGTCACATTCCGGTTTATTCATTCTACCTAAGAACTGGCGGGCATAGGTATTTAGACTCTCTACATATCTTCGTTGCCCTTCTGCATATAATGTGTCAAAGGCAAGACTTGATTTGCCACTTCCACTCACACCTGTTATAACTATTAATTTTTCTTGTGGTATTTTAAGGTTAATATTTTTTAAATTATTAACCCGCACCCCTCTTAACTGAATATTAGCTGAATTATTAGACATAAATATGTATTTATTTGCAAAGATAATACTTTAATTTAATATGACATGATTATATTTTTAATACTTAGTATAAAATTATTCTCAAAATATAATAAATTGTAGGGAAAATCCTATATTTCTTAGGGAAAATCCATTATATAATTTAATAATTAAGCATAAATTTGCATCGGTAAATATTGATTTCTAAACACTAAAAGTAATTATAATATGAAAAAAAGCATTTTATTTTCACTTTGTTTAATGCCATTTATTTCCATCGTGGCACAAGATGATGACTTGTATTTTACACCGACACCTACCAACTATTCTGAAAACCATACACCTGATGGCTATGGCTTTTTGGAAGATGAGCCGTTTGAGCAATCAAAGTTGTCTGTTTATAATACTAATAGCCGAGATGACGACGAATACAATCGTAGGTATATAGGTGACATGAATTATCAAACAAGTGGAGGCCAAGACTATGATTATGAAAGTAATGACACTGTTTTCAATACTGATAGTCTTAGTGAAAACGTGGAAGATTATGAATATTCCAGGCGTATTCTTCGCTTCCATTCTCCTCGAGTGGGCATAGCTTTAAGCAGTCCTTACTATTGGGATTTGGTTTATTCTTATGGTGTATATGATTATCTTTATGACGCTTACTATGATCCATTTTTCTATTCTTGGGGTTGGCGTTATGGTTGGTCATGGGGACCATGGAGTAGTTGGTATGGACCATTTTGGGGCTGGCATCATCCATGTGCTTGGAGCTATTGGGGATGGGGATACGGTTGGCATCATGGTCATTATTCGTGGAATCGCGGCAGATATTCCCATAGAAGCGGTGGATTACATAACAGATTTGAACGTGGTGAACGTATTAGAACTAATAGTTTAGCTAATGGTGGCAACTCAAGTTTATCCAGAGGAACTTTTGGCGGTCGTTCTAATTCTTTAGCATCCAGAAGTGGCTTGATTAGCTCGACAAATACAAATAATCGTTCTGTAACAAATCGTAATAACCAAAATGGACGTAGTTCTTATTCAAATTATTCAACCTCTAGAAGTCAGACAGGTCGAAATGGACGTGATGTCATAACTCGACAACAAGGAAGATCAGCTTCGTCTGATCGAGCTGTTCAGAATCGTGGCACTTATTCTAGACCAAGTAGTTCAAGAACTATCACTCAACAAAATTCCAATCGTTCAATAAGCAGACCAACAAGCTCATCACGTCCCTCATACAATTCTTCCTCTCGCTCTAATTATGGTGGCGTAAGTAGAGGTGGTTTTGGCGGTAGTAGTTTTGGTGGGGGTAGCCGTGGTGGTAGTTTTGGTGGAGGTAGCCGAGGTGGCGGAAGCTTTGGCGGTGGTGGTAGCCGTGGAGGTGGTCGCAGATAATGTTAGTCTCCCAATGTAATATCTAATTTTGTATAACTTAAATGATAGACGAAATGAAAAAAAATATATTTATAATTGCTTGCTTCTTATTAATTTCTAATGTTTCAGCACAAAATCAATTCGATGCTGTTGAATTTTCTACTGAAGACTTGAATGGAACAGCAAGATATGTTGGTATGGGTGGAGCTCTTGATGCGCTTGGTGGAGATATATCAGTAATGGGCAGTAATCCTGCTGGTACAGCAATATTCAAAAAAACGGACGCTTCCTTTACAGGTGGAATCCTTTTCACTGGTGAAAATGGCCAATTGGGGCGTGATAATCTTCGTGCATCATTTGATCAGGCTGGTATTGTGTTTACTTTGCCTGATTATGGCTCATCAAATTTAAAAACTATTAATTTTGGTTTTAATTATCAGAAAAAACGTAATTTTTTTAATAATCAAAATAGTAATATCCAATTAGATGGAATCTTGTCTCAAACCAACCAATTTGCTAATTTTATTAATTATGGTGGGTCTGGAATGGTTTCTGATATAACTCCATCAGTTTTAAATTATGACGAAACATCAAAAGAGTACTCTGGTGTTGGAGCCAATTCTGCTAATTACAGAAAATCCACGTTTGGTTATCTAAACCAGTATGACTTAAATGTTTCATTTAATGTATCAAATCAGTTTTTCTTTGGAATGTCTTTAGGAATTTATGATATGAATTCTAAACGTGATTCATATTATATGGAATTAGGCTCTGATAATAGTGTTTATGATGTGTCCAACTGGTATGATACAGATGGTTCTGGATATGATTTAAATTTTGGTTTTATCTGTAGACCTATAAAAACCTCTAATTTTAGGTTTGGGGTTTCCATTCATACTCCAACATGGTTTAGACTTACAGATATAAATGAAAGTTCTCTTTCTCTGGATAACTATGATAGAGTATACCCAGACTATTTACCATCAGAATATGAATACGATTATAGAACTCCATGGAAATTTGGACTTAGTTTAGGTCATACCATTTCAAATAATTTGGCATTTGGAGTACAATATGAATTATCAGATCTTAGTACTAGTTGTTATAGTTCATTGGACTGGGACAATGAGGATTATTTCGGACGTATGAATGATTACATTAAGGATCATTTAAAAACTCAACATTCCTTTAAGTTGGGTATGGAATATAAACCAATAAACAATCTAGCTCTAAGATGTGGATACAATTACATTTCATCTCCAATAAAGGATACAGCAGATAGGGATATTGATAATGGTTACACTTGTGAAACTGATTATACTAATTGGAAAGGCACAAACAGATTTACTTTTGGTATAGGTTATAGATATAATGGTGGTTATATTGATTTTGCATACCAATATCAAACCAGAAAAGGTGATTTCTACGCATTTACTGATGAAAATCTGCGTCCCAAAGACGTATCTGACAATCGAAGCCAAATAATGGCAACATTGGGTTTTAGATTCTAATTAAAATGTAAACTAAACCTTGACTTTGTAATAATCTTTCTTTAACTATGATGAATGCAGGGTAACTACAACTACCCTGCATTTTTTCAAACCTAAATGATCAAAATTATAATGAAAACTGTCTTAAAGATACAGAATGGTATTGCTCGTCATCCATCTTACCAATTAAATAATCCTATTAATTTGACCATAAATGAGAATGAATGTATAGCAATTTTAGGTGGAAACGGCTCTGGTAAATCCATATTGGCTGATATCATCACAGAGAAACATCCTCTACTGCATTGCCCAGTAGAATATGATTTCTCACCATGTTTTCTTAAAAATAATTATGACAACATCAAACATATTACTTTTATTGATGTCTATGGAACAAAGGAAGGAACATACTATTATCAACAGCGTTGGAATCAAACAGAGATTGAATCTTACCCTACAGTAAAAAACTTGTTAACTAATGAATTTGAGATATTTGAAAATAGATTGAACTCAGATAAACATTTATCAAATTCTGACTGTAATAAAATCATAATTGAAAGAAATAATGCCTTTCAAAAATTATATGATTTATTTGGAATTGATACTATTGAAAATAAGAGAATTGTCATGCTCAGTAGTGGAGAACAAAGAAAATTCCAATTGGCTAAATGTTTGATATCGAACCCTCGTTTACTTGTTATCGACAACCCTTTTGTTGGACTTGACAATACCTCACGGAGACAATTATACAAAATGCTTGAACTAATTGTAAATGAGACAAAAACATTGCTTATCCTTGTTGTTTCAAGAACCGATGATGTACCAGAATTTGTCACACATATTATCGAAACAGACAACATGAATGTTAGTCCCAAATATAAGAAATCAGATTGGGATTCATCTAAGCATTGTAAACCTAATAAAGTATTAGAGGCATCAACTGAAAAAACAATATTAGATTTACCTTATTCTATAGACGATCAACTGGAGAGAATTATTCCAAATAATCCGATAATCGATTTTAAGGATGTGACAATTAAATATGGTAATAGAACAATTCTACAAAATCTTAATTTTACTGTCAAGAATTGTGAACACTGGGCGTTGTGTGGAAAAAATGGTTCAGGCAAATCCACTTTATTAAGTGTTATTTTCGCAGATAATCCTCAAGCATATTCAAACAATATATACTTGTTTGGACGTAAACGCGGAACTGGCGAAAGCATTTGGGACATAAAGAAAAATATTGGTTATGTGTCTCCTGAAATGCATAGAGCATATCTCAGGAATATCAAATCCATATCTGTTGTTGCTTCTGGACTGAGGGATACCATAGGGCTATATTTAAAACCAAAACAAGAACAAATGAATATTTGTCGATTTTGGTTAAAAGTCTTTGGCATGGAAAAATATGCTGATACAGATTTTATGAAGTTATCTAGTGGCGAGCAAAGATTGGTTTTATTGGCTAGAGCATTTGTGAAAGACCCTTATCTTTTGATTTTAGATGAACCCCTTCATGGATTGGATGATAAAAATAGACAGTTAGTTAAGGACGTAATAAATGTGTTTTTAAAAAGACATAATAAGACCCTTATTATGGTTTCACATTATGATGAAGATTTTCCAGATATTATCGACCACAAACTTGTGTTATAAGTTATAGTTATATTTTATAAATTATTTTTTTCAAAAAAAGTTAAATCTTTTGGGGATATTGATATTACATAATTTAGTTTTATTATTTTTGTATTATAAATCAAAACTAGCATTGTATTAATTATGAAAATAATATTATTTTTATTATCGTTATTTTCTTCTTCATTGTCAATAAATGCTCAAGATCTTTTTAAAGGAGATTTTCATAATAATGATTTAAGGATTAGATTAAAAATCAATCTTTATGAAAAAATGCCAATACTTGACGATGAATATGAGGGTGACATGTGCTATGGCAGATTATCAGGAGCACTTAATGGTTCATGGTATCTATTGAAAATAATTAGCATAGATGAAAAAAAAGCCATTGTGAGGGCTGTTTCAGATAGTGGCATAGAAGCACAAACATTGGAAATGCTAGTTGATGATGATTCTATCGTAATTCGTCAAACTGGTGAAACAAACATCCGTGGCGTCAAAAACAGCAAATATATCAAATTACCTAAAAAAATTGTGTTATCAAAGATATATAATTAGATAAATGTCAATAGAATATAACTATCTTGATGATTTAAATGAAATGCAGCGTCAGGCTGTTGAATATTGTGATGGCCCTTCACTTGTTATTGCTAGTGCTGGTTCTGGCAAAACTCGCGTCTTAACATATAAAATAGCTCATTTACTCAATTTGGGATATGAACCATGGTCTATCATGGCACTTACCTTCACTAATAAGGCTGCAAACGTAATGAAGGAACGTATAGAAAAGTTGATAGGTGAGGGTGGAGCCCAATATTTGTGGATGGGAACTTTTCACTCTATTTTTCTAAGAATACTTCGATATGATTGTTCGCTCATCGGTTTTAAACCCAATTTCACAATTTATGACCAGGCCAGCTCAGAAAGCCTTGTGAAAACAATAATTAAAGAAATGGAATTGGATGATAAAATTTATAATCACAAGTCAATTCTGTCAAAAATCAGCAATCTTAAAAGCAAACTTATAACTGTATCTGAATATGAAGGAGATATTACGTCTATAAAAAAAGATTTCATAAACCAAATTCCAGAATTTCACAAAATATATTCAAAATATGTTGATCGTTGTAAGTTGTCTAATTCAATGGATTTTGATGACATACTTGTTTATACATATCAACTGTTCAACGAAAATCCTGAAATCCAACATAAATATTCATCTAGATTTAAGTACATATTAGTTGATGAGTATCAAGACACTAATTTTGTACAGCACAGAATTATCAATCAACTCTCATCAAACGACAATAATATATGTGTAGTAGGAGATGACTCTCAAAGCATTTATTCTTTCAGAGGAGCAAACGTCACTAACATTTTAAAGTTCAACAACGAATATCCTAATTATAGACTTTTCAAACTGGAGCAAAACTATAGGTCAACTAAGACTATTGTCAATGCAGCAAATAGTGTCATTTCTCATAATAAGAATAAAATAGAAAAAGTGGCTTTTTCGGACAATGAGCAAGGCAACAAACTACCTTTATATGAAGCGTCATCTGATATTGAAGAGAGCATTTATGTTGCTAATAGAATTGCATATCTTCATGAGAAGGAACATTTAGACTTTTCTTCTTTTGCCATTTTGTATCGAACCAATGCCCAAAGTCGTGTGTTTGAAGAGGCATTAAGGAAAAAGTCATTCCCATATATTGTTTTTGGTGGTCTTTCGTTTTATCAACGAAAAGAAATAAAAGATTTTATTTCTTATTTAAGATTGATTTTTAACCACAATGACGAAGATGCATTCAAAAGAGTTGTCAATTACCCCAAACGTGGTATTGGACAAACAACCATTAATAAAATAGTTGATATTAGCATTTCTTCCAATAAAGGAATATGGGAAGTATTGTCTGAACTAGATGGTAATACTGTTAAGATCTCAAAATCTACATTATCAAAAATACAAGAATTCAAAATAATGATAGAGGGCTTTTCTTCAAAGATGAATGAAGAAAACATCTTAAATTTGTCAAAGCTAATTCTACAGGAGTCTGGTATTGTACATGATCTTTATTCAGACATGTCATTAGATGGTAAGGCCCGTCAAGAGAATTTAGAAGAGCTTTTGAATGCTATTAACTCTTTTGTGGAAATACGTAAAGAAGAAGGCGACGAAAACATTTTTTTACAGGATTATTTGTCTGAAGTGTCATTATTAAGTGATATTGATGAATCCAATGATGATGACAATTGCATTAAATTGATGACAATCCATTCTGCAAAAGGATTGGAATTTAATACAGTCTTTGTAGTTGGGCTTGAAGAGAATCTTTTCCCTTCAATACGTAACGGCTCAGAAAATGAACTGGAAGAAGAGCGCAGATTGTTTTATGTCGCTCTGACACGAGCGGCAAAACGATGTTTTCTTTCTTATGCAACCTTAAGATATAGATATGGCAAATCTGAGTTTACCACTGCCAGCAGGTTTATTAGTGAAATTGCATCACAATATATAAATAGGATTAGTGTTAAAAATGATTCCAATTCAAAACAAACTATTACTAACAAAAAATTCTCATGGCTAACTCGATTGGAAAACAAACAAAAAGAAATAAAGGAAAGAAATCTTGAAATAAAACAGCACAATTGGGAAACAACAAGAAAACGGACCGAGGCAGTTACATCTGCAAGTCACACTGAATCTGTAAACCATAATTCCGTTTATGACGTTTCAGTTGGAGATTACATATTACATGATAGATTTGGAAAAGGACTAATTGAGAAAATTGAAGGGAATGATATGCAATGCAAAGCTATCGTTTGTTTTGAACAATTTGGAACAAAGCAACTATTATTGAAATTTGCTAAATTCAAGAAGATATAGTGATTAAATTAGAAAAAATATTAAATCTGATTCCCAATCCTTGCTATGTAATAGAGGAATCACTTCTGCGAAAGAATTTATCTTTGATTAAAGATATTTCGACATCAGCCGATGTGGAATTCATTTTGGCTTTCAAAGCATTTGCCTTGTGGAAATCATTTCCAATCTTCAAAGAATATATCAGTTCTACTACCGCAAGCTCACCATACGAAGCACGTCTTGCATTTGAAGAATTTGGGTCTAAAGCACATACTTATTCACCTGCCTACGAAAAAGAAACATTTGATGATATAATGCGTTATAGCAGTCATATTACTTTCAATAGCTTAGGACAGTTTAATAGTTTTTATGATGATGTGAAACGATACTCAACACATATTTCATGTGGAATCCGCGTTAATCCAGAGTATTCTGAGATAATTACTGAATTATATAATCCATCTGCTCCAGGAACGCGTTTCGGCATATTATCAAATAATTTGCCTTCTGTCTTGCCTATTGGTATAGATGGCTTTCACATGCATTGTCATTGCGAAAACAATTCAGATGTATTTAAACGGACCTTAAATGTATTTGAAAAGAAATTCTGCAAATGGTTCCCCCAGCTGAAATGGATTAATTTCGGTGGTGGTCATTTAGTTACACGTAATGATTATAACATACCTCTGCTTGTCAATACCCTGAAATCTTTCCATTCCCGCTATCCGTGGATAAGGTTAATCATGGAACCTGGTTCAGCATTTGCATGGGAAACCGGCACGTTGGTTGCAAAAGTTATTGATATAGTTGAAAATGCTGGCATAAAGACCGCTATTCTTAATGTCAGCTTTACTGCACACATGCCTGACTGTCTTGAAATGCCATATCATCCGGTAATTCGTTATGCTCATCTGATTGATGATACCAAAGAATCAGGTAACAGCCTGCCTAACACATACAGACTGGGAGGGAATAGTTGTCTGAGTGGTGATTACATGGGCTTATGGAAGTTTGACCATGAACTTCAAATAGGAGAACCTGTAATTTTTGAGGATATGATTCATTATACTACTGTAAAGACTAATATGTTCAATGGTCTTAATCACCCTTCAATAGGAATGCTTCATTGTGATGGTTCTTTCGAACTTTATAGAAAGTTCACTTATCATGACTATCGGAATCGAATGTGTTGATAATTACATCAGTTTTTCCTTTTTTTTCTATATTGTTATTCTAGTTAAATGATAGAATAGGGGTTTACTATTACTTTTAGTACTTGCTACGGTAAACTTTTTAAAATGATGAATTATATTGACTAAACTATAATATATAATTTTTATTTCTTATTCAAATTAATAATGCTTTTCAAAAAAAAACGTAAAAAAATTTGTAAATTAATGAAAAAGCATTACCTTTGCATTCGCAAATTTAAAATAAGCGGAAATAGCTCAGTTGGTAGAGCACAACCTTGCCAAGGTTGGGGTCGCGAGTTCGAGTCTCGTTTTCCGCTCAAATAAGCGGAAATAGCTCAGTTGGTAGAGCACAACCTTGCCAAGGTTGGGGTCGCGAGTTCGAGTCTCGTTTTCCGCTCTTTTTTTTTGCCCAAGTGGCGGAATGGTAGACGCGCTCGTTTCAGGTGCGAGTGTTGAGAGACGTGCAGGTTCGATTCCTGTCTTGGGCACATTTATTTGCGGAAATAGCTCAGTTGGTAGAGCACAACCTTGCCAAGGTTGGGGTCGCGAGTTCGAGTCTCGTTTTCCGCTCAATGAATGATCCAAACTATTGTTTGGATTTTTTTGTTTTAGTTACATTTTAATAAAATTATAGGTGCTTTTTTTTCATTTTAACAGTTTGTCATAAAAAAGGGTGTTAAACTATTGTATTATTCACAATAATACATTATCTTTGCAATGTAAAATTAAAACAGCATATAAAGACATGTTTTTAAACTATTTTTATAGTGTGGTTCAGTTATACGTCGTCAAATCAATATTTTGTCGTAAGAATGACTGTATATACACATAAATATAGTTGAATTATATACAAAAGCCTTTCTTACGAAACAGTAAGGGAGGCTTTTGATTTTTAAAAAATAATTGACAATGAAAATTCCATTAAGAAGTGCAGTATGTACTGAAGGCAGAAGAATGGCTGGTGCTCGAGCGTTGTGGGTAGCAAATGGCATGAAACGTGAACAATTTGGCAAGCCTATAATTGCCATAGTTAATTCTTTCACACAATTCGTTCCTGGTCACACTCACCTTCATGAAGCTGGACAAATTATTAAAAAGGAGATTGATTCACTTGGATGCTATGCTGCAGAGTTTAATACTATAGCTATAGACGATGGCATAGCTATGGGACATGATGGTATGTTGTATTCATTACCAAGTCGTGATATAATAGCAGACTCTGTTGAATATATGTGTAATGCTCATAAAGCTGATGCAATGATTTGCATCTCAAATTGCGATAAGATTACCCCAGGTATGCTTATGGCAGCTATGCGCCTTAATATTCCGACTGTTTTTGTATCGGGCGGTCCGATGGAGGCTGGAAAATGGAAAGGTGAAAATCTCGATCTCATTGCAGCAATGGTAAAAGGAGCAGATATGACAGTTAGCGATGAAGAATTATCTGAAATTGAGAATCGTGCTTGTCCTGGTTGTGGTTGTTGTTCTGGTATGTTTACTGCTAACTCCATGAACTCTTTAACAGAAGCTATCGGACTGTCATTACCAGGAAACGGAACTATTTTGGCTACACATGTGAATAGGGTAGGGCTTATGAAACAAGCTGCCAGATTGATTGTCAAAAATGCTTTTGCATATTATGAGAATGGTGATATTAGTGTGTTGCCAAGAAGTATCGCAACTCGTCAGGCTTTTATGAATGCAATGTCACTTGATATAGCAATGGGAGGTTCTACTAATACAATTTTACACCTTTTGGCTGTGGCTCAAGAAGCAGGTGCTGATTTTACTATGTCTGATATTGATGCTCTGAGCCGCAAGGTTCCATGCTTATGTAAACTTGCACCTAACACACAGAAATACAGTGTACAAGAATGCGGCAGAGCAGGTGGAATACTCGGAATACTCGGAGAATTGGCAAAAGGTGGGCTCCTCGATACATCTGTCAAGAGGGTAAATGGAGCAACACTTGCAGAGGATATCAGTAAGTATTCAATACTTAATCCCAATATAAACCCTGAAGCACAAGATATTTATGGTTCTGCACCTGCCAACAAGTTTTGTAACAAACTTGGACAACAGTGTACTAAATGGGAATCGTTGGATACCGATCGCACAAATGGATGTATTCGGGATATCGAACATGCTTATACTAAAGATGGTGGATTAGCGGTTTTGTTTGGCAATATAGCACAAGATGGGTGTGTTGTAAAGACTGCTGGTGTGGATGAAAGTATATGGCATTTTTCAGGTCCGGCTAAAGTGTTTGATTCACAGGAGGATGCTTGTGAAGGCATATTAAATGGAAGTGTTGTTAAGGGCGATGTCGTAGTAATTACCCATGAAGGTCCTAAAGGTGGCCCTGGAATGCAGGAGATGCTGTATCCAACATCATATATCAAGTCTATGCACATGGGCAAAGAATGTGCTTTGATAACAGATGGCAGGTTTTCGGGTGGTACGTCTGGTTTGTCTATTGGACATATATCTCCCGAAGCGGCTGCTGGTGGTAATATAGGTAAGATTGTTGATGGTGACATTATTGAAATCGACATCCCAAACCGTTCTATCAATGTAATTCTTTCTGACGATGAACTGTCAAAAAGGCCATTACAACCGTTGAAACGTAAACGGTCTGTTAGTAAATCATTGAAAGCTTACGCACAAAGTGTTAGCTCTGCTGATAAAGGTGGCGTAAGAATCATTATTGAATGACAACAATAATTAATATTCTTTTGTAGATTTTAATTTGCAGTTTATTTGATATATATATCGAATTTTGTTATTTTAAACAAATAATAACGTTCTTATAATGGCAGAAAACAATATGATAACTGGTGCAGAGGCATTAATGCGCTCTTTGGAAAATGAAAACGTAACTACACTATTTGGATATCCAGGTGGTGCAATTATGCCTGTTTATGACGCCCTATATGATCATACTGATTCACTCAATCATATCTTGGTACGACATGAACAAGGTGCCGTACATGCTGCACAAGGATATGCTCGTGTAAGTGGAAAAGTTGGATGTGCAATAGTTACCAGTGGGCCTGGAGCTACTAATACTATCACTGGTATAGCGGACGCTATGATAGACTCAACTCCAATTGTTGTTATTTGTGGTCAGGTTGGTGTATCGCTTCTTGGTACTGATGCTTTTCAAGAAGTTGATGTAGTTGGTATCACCCAACCTATATCTAAATGGAGTTATCAAATACGTAGGGCTGAAGATGTTGCTTGGGCTGTTTCTAGAGCTTTTTATATAGCTGGTAGCGGACGTCCTGGACCCGTTGTACTCGACTTTGCAAAAAATGCCCAGACCGCTTTGACTAATTATACATCAATTAAGACCAAATTTATACGTTCATACGAACCTGACCCTATTATAAACCATGATACTATCATACAAGCTGCAAATTTGATAAATAATTCAGTTAAACCACTTGTGTTGGCGGGTCAGGGAATTGAACTGGGAAATGCCACGGAAGAATTCATTGAATTTGTGGAAAAGGCACAACTCCCAGTCGGTACCACTATGTTAGGATTATCATCCATTCCTTCTGACCATCCATTGAATATGGGTATGCTTGGAATGCATGGTAATTTAGGGCCAAACGTTATGACCAATCAAGCCGATGTGATTATTGCAGTAGGTATGAGATTTGACGATCGTGTAACTGGAAATATAAATACTTATGCAAGACAAGCAAAGATAATCCATTTTGATATTGATCCTTCAGAATTCAATAAAAACGTCAAAGTAGATTTAGCTGTATTAGGTAATTGTAAAAAGACTTTAAAAGCTGTTACGGGCTTAATAGACAAAACAACTCACGACAGTTGGATTAATGGTTTTAAACCATATAACGAAAAAGAATATAATAAAGTAATAAATAAAGCTATAAACCCTAAGGATGGACCATTAAAGATGGCAGAAATTATCCGAAAAGTAAGTGAGGCGACAAATAATAAGGCAATACTAGTTACAGACGTAGGTCAAAATCAGCTTTTCGGTTGCAGATATTTCAAATTTTCTCAAAAGAGAAGCGTTGTCACTTCTGGTGGATGCGGTACGATGGGTTTCGGGCTTCCTGCAGCAATAGGAGCCACTTTTGGCGCTCCAGAGCGTACCGTATGTCTATTTTGTGGAGACGGCGGACTGCAAATGACCATACAAGAATTTGGAACCATTATGGAACAAGGAGCACCTGTTAAGATTATTTTACTTGACAACCAATATCTTGGTAATGTGCGTCAATGGCAGGCTATGTTCTTTAATCACCGATATTCTTTCACTCACATGACAAATCCTGATTTTGTGAAAATTGCTCAAGCTTATAGCATTTCGTCCAGGTTAGTAATAGAGCGTTCTGAACTATCTGATGCTATTGATGAGATGATCAATACAGATGGTCCTTTTTTGCTTCATTGCGCTGTATTGGAAGAAGATAATGTTCTTCCAATGACACCACCAGGAGCAAACGTAGATGAAATGTTATTAGAAATATAAATTAATATTTGTAGTTGAAGATTTATTCAGAAAATTCTTAATCTATTTCAACATATAAATACGGAATCCTTATAGTTTTATTTATCTAAAAGAATTTGAAATAAAAAGTAGTTAAAATGACAGAACATCATAACGATTGCAACGAATGTGGGAAATGTATAACTCCCTCAATAAATCATGAAAATGATACTTTATACACCTTTCTCATTTATTCTGAAAATACTCCTGGTTTACTTAGTCAGATAACGGCCGTATTTACTAGAAGACAGGTTAATATAGAAAGTTTAAATGTTTGTGCATCTTCAACACCTGGTGTTCATAAATTTAATATTACATGCTATTGCAATGAGGATATGGCAAAAATGCTTACAAGGCAGATGGAAAAACGTATAGAGGTGCTTCAGGCAAATTATTATACTGATGATGAAATTTTTATCAATGAAACATCTCTTATAAAAATATCAACTCCGATGATGCTTGCCAACAAAAACGTAAGTAAAATAATACGTAAGTATGAGGGTAGGATAATAGAAGTTAATTCTACATACGCTGCAGTTGAAAAGACTGGTGTCACTGATACAATCTTGTCATTATATGACGAGTTAAACAAGTTGGGAGTGGTTTTTCAATTCGTACGGTCTGGCAGAATCAGTATTACTCGCAGCAAGGTGGAAAAACTTGACACATATCTTGCTGAACGGGAAAAACAAAGACAAAGCAATATCTGATAATATCGCTTATGACATTAAAAAAACAAAATAAAATTAATATAAAAGTAGATCCATTTAATACCGACCTTTCCAAAAGATGGAGTTGGATGGCTTTGGGCAGGACTCTTCTTAATGCCGCTGAGATTCATGCTAAGGCAAGAGGGTTTGGAATGTATAATGTAAACTCTGAAAATTCCACATGGGTTCTTTCACGACTATGCATAGAAATTAACGAGATGCCCAAAGTATGGGATTCGGTTGATATCAACACATGGATTGATAATATATTCAGATTATTCACTAATAGAAATTTCTCGATAAAGAGTCCAGAAGGTAAAGTATATGGATATGCTAGAAGTGTATGGGCATTGATTGATTATAAAACACGTGAAACTATTAATCTGTCTGAAATGTACGGAGATGATTTGTCTATTTACATCGATATAGACGAACCATGCCCTATAGAACCTCAAGGAAGGGTAAGGCCTTTGGAAGATAGTTATTGGATTAAAGACATCAAAGCAGAATATACAGACATCGACCTTAACGGTCATGTTAACAGCATAAAGTACATTGAACACATACTCAATTTATTTTCAATTGATAATTTCAAAGGGAAACATGAGTTGAAACGTATTGAGTTAGCTTATATAGCAGAAAGTTATTATAATGATGAATTGTCTTTTTATAAACGAAGAGTGAGTGATAATGTTTATGAAGTTGAGATAAAGAAGAAATCGTATAAAATTAATGATAATAAATTATCTTCTTTAGAACCATTGGTAAGATGTAAGCTTTTTTTTAGATAATTTTCAGAATCCTGAGATATTTAGATATTTTTATTAATATAAACAATTGAATTATGGCAAAAATGAACTTTGGTGGCGTTATCGAAGAGGTAATGACACGTGAGGAATTTCCTTTGGAAAAAGCCCGTGAGGTATTAAAAAATGAAACCATTGCAGTATTAGGTTATGGAGTACAAGGTCCAGGTCAAGCCTGCAATCTTCGTGATAATGGTTTTAATGTGATCGTAGGTCAACGTGAGGGAAAGACTTATGATAAGGCTATTGCCGACGGTTGGAAACCGGGTGAGACTCTCTTTTCTCTTGAAGAGGCAGCTGAAAAAGGGACAATTATATGTCTGCTTCTTTCAGATGCGGCTCAAATGCAATTATGGCCAAAGATCAAACCGCATCTTACAACTGGTAAAACATTATATTTCTCTCATGGTTTTGCTATTACATGGAATGATCGTACAGGAGTTGTTCCACCAAAGGATGTTGATGTGATAATGGTTGCTCCAAAAGGTTCTGGAACTTCTCTTCGTACCATGTTCCTTGAGGGTAGGGGACTTAATTCTTCGTATGCTATTTATCAAGATGCTAGCGGAAATGCACTTGAAAAAGTGCTCGCATTTGGAATTGGAATAGGTTCTGGTTATTTATTTGAAACCACTTTCCAGCGTGAAGCAACTTCGGATCTTACTGGTGAACGAGGATCTTTGATGGGAGCAATTCAGGGTCTTTTACTTGCTCAATATGAGGTGTTAAGAGAGAACGGACATACTCCTTCTGAGGCTTTCAATGAAACAGTAGAAGAATTAACACAATCTCTAATGCCGCTATTTGCAAAAAATGGCATGGACTGGATGTATGCAAATTGCTCTACTACGGCTCAACGTGGTGCTCTTGATTGGATGGGACCATTCCATGATGCTATTAAACCTGTGGTTGAAAAGTTATATAATAGTGTAAAAACAGGGCGTGAAGCTCAAATTTCAATCGACGCAAACTCTAAACCTGATTATAGAGATGGTCTTGAAAAGGAACTTCAAGCCTTAAGAGATAGTGAAATGTGGAGAACTGGGGAAACGGTTCGTAAATTACGTCCAGAAAATGATTAATTGTTTTTTCTAATATATTTAAAAAAGCGTTTCAATTTAGAAACGCTTTTTTAATGAAATAATAATATATATATTATTGTCTTGTCATAATTATTAAAAATTATTTCTGAGTATCAAGAATCCATGTACCATCATAATTTTTAATAAGGGTATTTCTGGAACTTCTTGCTGATTGTATGTCATTAAATGATGTTGCAACAACTCTGTATCCAAGTCCTCCACGTATAATTCTAGCAGATCCATATCCATCATTAATAACTTGCTGACGTCTTTGTTCGGCTCCTGCCACACTTTCGAAAGAACCAATAATAACACAATATCGTTTTACATTAGAAAGGCTATATTCATCGACGTTGTTGTTGTAAGTAACAGAATTGTTGTTAGGGACAATATTATTGTTATTATTATAGTTGTTATAATTATTATTGTTAGTATTTGTATTTACAGTGTTGTCATATTCTTCAACTGGATTAACAGGAGTCTCAACTGTTACGACAGGAACCGTCTGATTGTTTTGAACATCTTGTGCTATTTGCTGTCCTTGTTGTTGTGCTTGTGCTTTCTCCCACGCTTTCCTATATGCACTTTCTTGAGTTTTACAACCGATAAGAGTGATTGAAATAATAGTGGCTAAACTTAAAACAATTTTTTTCATAATGAGAATATTTTTATATTTAACTTATTTTTTGCGAATTTACATTTTTATATTGATTTTACAAAATTACAACACTAAAAATTTGTTAAAGACATATATTAATTTATTCGATTATTTATTTAGTAAACAAAGCGTCTTTATCTAACATTAATTCGGATGTATTTAGAATTAATAAAAAATATGTTAAATTACAGAAAATATGGTATATTATTGAGATAAAATTATTACATTTGAATAAATAAATAAAAAGACGATTTTTATTTATATCGTCAGAATTGTTTAATTTATTAAATCTTTTAATTATGTGTAATACAAAAGGAGTTGTAGCAGCACTGATTGGTGGTGCTGTTCTAGGTGCAGGAGTAGCATTGCTTTTTGCTCCTGAAAAAGGATCTGTGCAAAGAAAAAAAATTGCAGATGTATTATCAAAGTATGGAATTAAATTAAAAAAGAAAGATCTCGATGATTTAGTTGAGGATCTTAAGGATTCTGATATTGCAGATGCTCTTGATGCATGATAATTCTTATCTAAGTATATTATGGCAGAATACAATAATGAAGACATAGAATATACTGTTGTAAAGGGAAGAGAACTTACATCACTTCTTAGAGATTATATTAAATTGGAAGTGATAGACAAGGGTTCTTCGCTTTTGACTTTCCTTTTAACAATTATTCTTGTTATTGCATTTGCTACAATTGCAATATTTTGCCTATGTATGGCATTCTACCATTATTTACTTCAAGCAACAAATAACCCAATCCTTAGTTATTCTATTATTGGACTTATTTTTCTTGTAATTTGTTTATTGATTCTTCTATTACGAAAATCTTTGATAGAAAATCGTCTAATAAAATTTTTATCAAATAAATTATTTAATAGTAAATAAGTATGGAGGAATTTGTACTCAAGTCCAGAAGTGATTTGCTACGTCATAAATCAAAAATCCTAAAAGAGATAAAATCGTCAGGAAGTGAATTGAAAACTAATTTTAAATATAGTTTTTCTCCCAAAATAAAGACCGCTTCAGGAACAAAAATAGATTATAATAAGATAATAAACTTTATTATTGTCGGATATAAGAGTTTTCTATGGATTAAAAGGGTTAGATCATTTTTTAATAAGAAGAATAAAAGAAGGAGTTAATCCTTCTTTTATTCTAATTCTACTATAGTAATTCCGGCTCCTCCAAATTGTGGATGCTCATCTTTATAAGATACTACATTTTTAATTTTGCTTAGATGCTGTCTTATAAGTGTTTTGAGGATACCAGAACCTGTTCCATGCAATATTCTTAATCGATGAACTGAAGCAACTAATGCATCATCTATAAAATATTGTATTGCTTGCAAAGCTTCATCTCCTCGCATCCCACGAACATCAATTTCAGAATTAAAATTAAGTGTTGTTTCTCTTATTTTGTCCTGAGTTTCTTTACTTACAAATGTGTATGCTCTTTTCTTAATTTTAGGGGGATTGGATTTTTCTAATTTATTTAATGGTATATTCATTTTAATAGACCCAAACGCAATTAGAGCTTCGTTGTTGTTGATCTTTAATACTTTACCTATAGTTTGCTGATCTTTAAGTTTAACAAAATCACCATTTTTTATAAGTGCATCTATTTTTTGGACTTTATTAATTTTTTTGTCTTGAATAGGGGAGGGATCTGTATGTTTTGAATTTTTATTTCCTTCTCGTCTTTGTTTATTTTTATCATATTGTCGCTTGATTTTGTTTTCAAATTCTTTAAATTCAAAATTATTTATTTCTTCTTTAAATTGATTAATCTGGGCGCGTAATTCCTTTGTCTTATTTTTCTCAGCTTCAGCTTCTTTAATTTCTTTAATAGTTTTCTCAATTATAGAGTTTGATCTTTCAATAATCAAATTAGCTTTATGTTGTGCTTGTCTTATTATTGTAGTTCTTTCTTCGTTCAGTTGGTTAATAATATCGTTATACTTATTAATTATATCATCTATTCTTTTTTCTTTTTGATGAATTTCTAATCGTTTGTTTTCCCAGTATTTTTTGTCACGTAAAATATCCTGAAGATATTTTTCTGAAGAAATATAATCTTTTCCTACTATGCGTACTGTTTCTTGTACAACGTCCTCCGGAATACCAATTTTTCTTGCTATTTCTATTGCAAATGAAGAACCAGGATTTCCAATTTTTAATTGAAATAATGGTTTCATTTGGTTTTTATCATATAACATTGAACCATTTAATATTCCGTCAGTTTCTTGTGCGAATTGTTTAAGGTTTTGAAAGTGAGTTGTTATAACACCAAATATTTTGTTTCTATTTAGTTTTTTTAGCATTGCTTGAGCCATCGAACCACCTATCATTGGCTCTGTTCCTGAACCAAATTCATCAATAAGACATAGGGAGTTTTCATCAGAATATTTCATCATATTTTTCATGTTAATCAAATATGAAGAGAATGTAGATAGCTCATCTTCAATACTTTGCTCATCTCCAATGTTTATAAATATACTTTTGAAAATACCACATTTACTATTTTCTGATAAAGGGATTAATAAACCACATTGTAACATATATTGTAATAGTCCAACTGTCTTAAGACAAACTGATTTGCCACCAGCATTAGGCCCTGATATTATGAGAATTCTTTGACGTGGGGATGATAATTTTATATCTAAAGGAACAATATCAAATCCTACCAGATTTTTCTTTTCAATATGAAGTTTTAGTATTGGATGAATCGCAGATTCCCATTCTATAAGAGGGAATGGAGAAATATCAGGTAATATACATTTTGTTAAAATTGCAAATTTAGCTTTTGCTCTGATAAAATCTATCTTACCTAAATATTCATAATAATAAATATAATCGTCTATTAATGGACGGATATACTCAGAAGTCTTTTTTAAAATACGTATTATTTCTTTACGTTCTTTATTATCCAATTCTGTGATCTCATTATTAGCTTCAACAACTTGAGAGGGTTCAATAAATACGGTTTTTCCAGAATCGGATTCATCGTGTATAATTCCTGAAATTTTCTTTTTGTATACAGGAGAAATTGGTATTACTAATCTGCCATCTCTATGAGTTGGATATACATTGTTATTAATATAGCCTTCTTTCTGAGCATTTTTTAAGATTGATGTCAACAATTTTGTGATTTTTTTATTTGCATTTGACTTTTCAATACGAATCTTTCTTAACTCATTGCTAGCATTATCTTTTATTAAACCATTTTCATCAATAATAGAATTGATAATATATATTATTTTCTCATTAATTGTTATTTTTTTTGTTGTATCATTAAGGAAAGGATAAACGTATTCGTTATTATCATTTTTTCTTTGTAAAAAATTATATATTGATATTAAAGACTTAAATGTTTTGCTTAATTCCCACAATTCTAAATTTGAAAGATAAGTATCTTTTATTTTAATTCTGTTTAATTCATTCCTTAAATCGTATATATATATATCTGGAAAAATTTCACAATTCAGTATTGATACAAATTCATTTGTTTGATTTAATAGCGGTAGAATTTTATCTAAATCTTCTAAATATAAAATATTATCTACATACTCTTTGGCAACATTAGAAATGCAATAGCTTTTTAAATAGTTTCTAATAGAATTAAATTCAATTTTATTTTCAAAGTTAATAGGGTAAATCATTTTATTATGTTTTTTCAATTCAAAAATAATTATTTTTAATTATATATAATATATATTTATTATCATTTTTGTCTTATTAAACATAACCATTATTGTGTAAATATGCTGTTGTAAATTTATAAAATAATTTTATCAAACAATTTACGTTATATAATTAAATAAATAATGTAAATAGTGAAAAGAATATTAATTATAATAAATTTATTTTTTATGTCTTTTGTGAACATTTTTTCACAGGACATAAATGAAATAAATCTAGTAACAATTAAAGGTCATATAATTGATGATAATAAAGAATCAGTTGCATTTGCTTCAGTAAGAGTTGAAGGAACTGGCTTTGGTACAATCAGTGATATTGGTGGCAATTATAAATTTACGTGTTCGTCAAGTGACTCTATGGTTGTTGTATATTCAATGGTTGGCTATGAGACGCGTAAACGTGTTTTGTATAATCCTATAGATACAATTGTATTGAACGTAATGATTCCTAATGTTGGATTTAAAATCAACGAAATCCAGATTTCAGATGTACGTCGTCAAACTTCATCAATGACTGATATCAGTCTAAAAGATTTACGTCATATGGGAAATGCATCTGGTACTGGTGTGGAACAAATTATTGCTACACAAGCTGGCGTTAGTACACATAATGAATTAAGCAGTCAATATAATGTTCGCGGTGGGTCCTTTGATGAGAATTCTGTTTATCTAAATGGAATTGAGGTATACAGGCCTTTATTAATTCGAGCAGGTCAACAAGAGGGATTAAGTATTATTAATCCCGATATGGTAGAAAGTGTAGGTTTTTCAGCTGGTGGCTTTGAACCACGCTTTGGTGACAAAATGTCATCTGTATTAAATATAGAATATAAAAAAGTAAATAAAACAGAAGGATCTTTTTCTGCTTCTTTATTAGGGGCAAGTGCATATTTAGGACATGGCAATAATAGATTTAGTTGGAGCAATGCTATTAGATATAAAACAACAGGCTACTTATTAAACACTCTAGATACAAAAGGAGAATATGACCCTCGTGACTTTGATTATCAAACATATTTTAGTTATAAACTTAGTAAAAAACTTTCACTTGATTTTTTGGGAAATGTATCAAATAATGACTATAAATTTACACCTGCTGATCGTAAAACTACATACGGTACCTCAGAAGATGTGAAAGAGTTCAAAGTATATTTTGATGGAAATGAAAAAGATAATTTTAAGACAATATTTGGCGCAATCTCTTCTACATACAATTTTAATGACAAAAACTCATTAACATTTAGTATTTCGGCATTTAATACAATTGAGAAAGAAACTTTCGACATAAGTGGTGAATATTGGCTTAGTACCCAGGGTTACGAAACTGCTCTAGGAATCGGAAAATACATGGAACATGCTAGAAATCGTTTAGATGCCTCTGTTATTAACATGGGCTTTTATGGAAGGAATCAGTCGCGCAATCATGATTTAAGATATGGGTTACTCATAAAAAAAGAAAAAGTCAAAGAACGTATGAGAGAGTGGGAAATGCGTGATTCAGTAGGCTATTCTCTCCCCCACTCTTCTGATAATTTAAATTTAATATATAATTTGGTATCCTCTAATAATATTAATTCGACAAGATTTGAGGCCTATGTTCAAGATAAGTGGTTTAAAGATTTTGATGACGGAGAGTTGATTTTAAACTATGGAATACGTATTTCTCATTGGTCTTGGAACGATGAATGGCTGATTAGTCCACGTGCAACAATTGCATTTGTTCCAGAAAAAAATGACAATTTTACATTCAGATTTTCTACAGGTATTTACTATCAGGCTCCTTTTTACAAAGAATTAAAAGATACAATTACTATTGATGGTAACACAATTGTAAACTTAAATAAGAATATAAAATCTCAGAAATCTATTCATTTTCTTTTGGGAGGTGAATATAAATTTAGGATTGCAAATCGTCCGTTTAAAGCATCTGCAGAATTATATTATAAGTCACTGTCAGATTTGATACCTTATAACGTTGATAATGTCAGAGTTGTTTATTATGGTAAGAATATGGCGGACGGTTATGCTGCAGGGGTTGATTTGAAGATATATGGCGAATTTGTACCAGGTACAGATTCGTGGGTTAGTATAGGTGTAATGAAAACCGTTGAGAAAATTAATGGTATTAAAGTGCCTCGACCAACTGATCAACTTTTTAATGCATCTATTTTTTTCAGTGATTATTTTCCAGGAACAGACAAATGGAAAATGACATTACGTGGGCATTATGCAAGTGGTTTGCCATTTGGACCTCCACACACCGGTCGCGAGCAACAATTCTTTAGAATGAGAGCTTACAAACGTGTTGATATTGGCATGTCCTATAGATTACTCAATAATGAAGACAAACATTTAAAGACAGGTTTTGGTGGACTATTTAAAAATATATGGCTTGGAGTTGATGCTTTTAATGTTTATGGAATAAGTAATGTAAACTCTTATTTTTGGGTAACTGATATTACCAATCATCAATTTGCTGTGCCAAACTATTTAACGGGCAGACAAATTAATGCACGAGTTTTATTTGAATTTTAAAATAAAAATGCCCCCAATTGGGAGGCATTTTTATTTATTATATTTTAGCTAAGATATTAAGCATTAACCTTTGCCATATGTGCAATAAGCTCAAGAACCTTGTTGGAATAACCAATTTCATTGTCGTACCATGAAATAACCTTAACAAACTTGTCGGTGAGGTAAACACCTGCGTTGGCATCGAATATTGAAGTATATGTACATCCAAGGAAGTCGGAACTTACAACTGCGTCCTCAGTATAAGCAAGAACACCTTTCAATTCTCCTGCGGCAGCATCTTTCATTGCCTGACATATATCTTCTTTTGTTGCTGGCTTTTCAAGATTAACGGTAAGATCCACAACTGATACATCAAGAGTAGGAACACGCATAGATATACCTGTTAATTTCCCATTTAAAGAAGGAATTACCTTGCCAACAGCTTTAGCTGCACCTGTGGAAGAAGGAATAATGTTTCCAGAAGCAGCACGTCCACCACGCCAGTCTTTCAATGATGGTCCATCAACAGTCTTTTGTGTTGCTGTTGTAGAGTGAACTGTTGTCATAAGACCATTTACAATACCAAATTTGTCATGCAATACTTTTGCGATAGGAGCAAGACAGTTTGTAGTACAAGATGCATTTGAAACAAATTGAGTTCCCTTTTCGTATTTGTCAAAATTAACACCACATACAAACATTGGTGTGTCATCCTTTGAAGGAGCAGACATTACAACATATTTTGCACCAGCTTCGATATGAGCCTGAGCTTTTTCTTTAGTAAGGAACAAACCTGTAGATTCAACAACATATTCTGCACCTACAGCATCCCATTTCAAGTCAGCTGGATTACGTTCAGCAGTAACTCGAATTTCTTTACCGTTAACTATGAGCTTACTATTTTCAACATCTGCTTCAATAGTGCCATCAAATTGTCCATGCATTGTATCATATTTTAGCATATAAGCCAAATAATCCACTGGACACAAGTCATTAATACCTACAATTTCAACATCAGAACGGGTCTGAGCAGCACGGAAAACAAAACGACCTATACGTCCGAATCCGTTAATACCAACTTTTGTTGCCATTTCTACTAATAATTTAATGATTAAAAAAAAATAAATGTTTGTACAATTTATCCACAATTACATTTTTCTGCTGTTGAACAAGCAATAAGCAGAAAAAAAATAAACAAAAAGAGTAAAAATCCTAATACTTTCTCTTTCATTATTTTATTATATAAACACAAAAATTAAATTTTGTTTATAATAATTTTGTATTTTTCTTTTTATATTTGCAAAGTTACAAATAATTATTTTAACTTTGCATATAGAAATTATTTTTTTAATAATAAATTTTATTAATTATGAGTTTTATAAAAGAATTTAAAGAATTTGCAACACGTGGTAACGTAATGGATATGGCAGTTGGCGTTATTATTGGTGGTGCTTTTGGAAAAATTGTTTCATCATTGGTTGATGATGTTATTATGCCATTTGTTGGGACGTTGGTTGGTAAAGATTTTACTTCAGCATTAAATGTCGAGATTAATGGTGCTATGGTTAATTTTGGTACTTTTATTCAAAACATTGTTGACTTTTTAATTATTGCCTTATGTATTTTCATAATGATTAAGGCTTTTAACAAATTGAGTCGCAAAAAAGAAGAGCCAGCTCCTGAACCAGAACCAACAAAAGAAGAACTCTTACTTACTGAAATACGTGATTTGTTGAAAAAGAAATAATTTTAAAATAGTATATTTAAACCGGGATATTAACTTCTTGATTGTTAATACCCCGGTTTTTATTATTTATATACTTTTAATTGTCAAAGAGCCGTCTTTAATCCCCTTGCTACTAACATTTAATTTAATATTACCAGGTTTATCTGTTGATATAATTCCAACAGAAAGCATTCCATTAAAGGCTTTCATATGAGGCTTTGTGAATACATCCAAGTTTGTTGGATCGCCATTGCATATACCTTTAAATTGTCCTTCACCCAGGACTGTTACTTCGACTAAATTATCAGAATTAGGACATAGATTACCATCTTTGTCCACAATGCTCACTGTTATAAAAGCCATATCTTCTCCGTTAGCATTTAGAGAGTTTCTATCTGTTTCAAGTTTTATGTGATGAGGTTTTCCTGCGGTCTTTATTATTTGTTCGCCTTTGACGTTACCATATTCATCATAAACAACCACTTTTAATTCTCCTGGTTCATAAATAACATTATTCCATCTTAAACGATAATGATCTAGTAATTCAGTGTTATTGTTGAAATTAATTTCACTTGTATGGTTTTTTGATATTTTTCCTTGACTTTTCCCATTTACAAATAGCTCTGCAGTATTATAATCTGTATAACAATAAACAGGAGTTATTTCTCCTTCCCTACCTTGCCAGTTCCAGTGTGGTAGGATGTGAATTGTATGTTCGCTAGTATTCCAACGCGATCGATATAGATAATATCGATCTTTGGGTAAGCCTGCTAGGTCAAATATACCAAAATAGCTACTTCGACTAGGCCAGTATTCATCATAAGGTGTTGGTTCTCCTAAATAATCAAATCCTGTCCAAACAAATTCACCTAGAACCCATTTATTATTATCTTGAAGTATCCAATCTTCTTCAGGAAGATTACTCCAATAACAACATTACAAATCATAACTTGAGCATTGGCCATCAGAATATTTGCGATTTTTAGATAATTCTGTCGGAAATTTGTAAACTCCTCTAGATGAAACTGTTGATGCAGTTTCACTTCCGAGTATGAATCCTTGGCGTAAAACATTATGTGCTTTTTGGTATAAGTGAGTACGATAATTCATGCCAGGAATATCTAATACATGAGCATATCCAGATGAGATGGCGTTTTCAATCTTATCCATACCTGCAGTAACTGGACGTGTCTTATCAATAGAATGAATAAATGACTGCATATTCCTTGTCATTTGGTTTCCTTCTGCTGACCATTGTTCTGGAATTTCATTTCCAATTGACCACATTACAATGGAAGGGTGTAAACGATTTGATAATACTAAATTATAAAGATCCTTTTTCCAGTAATCTTTATAGTATCTTGCATATCCATTTTTACATTTAGGATAAACCCACATATCAAAACTTTCTGCCATAACCATTAATCCCAGAGAATCACATAGTTCCATCTGCCATTGTGAAGGATGATTATGACTAGTACGTATTGCGTTGCAACCCATAGATTTCAAAAGTTTAAGCTGATGACAAAGTGCAGACTTATTAATTGCGGCCCCCAACATGCCTAAATCATGATGTAAACAAACACCTTTAATCTTGATGGTTTGACCGTTTAATTCAAAACCATGATCTTCTGAAACATCTATAGTACGGACACCAAAATTAACCTTTTTCTTATCATATGATTCTATGATGTTCCCGTATTTGTCATGAGCCTCTAAACTGATACATAAATCATATAAATAGGGATTATCTGGCGACCAAAAATGAATGTCCTCAACATTTTTTTTAAATGAAATATGATGGGAAGATAAAGGCAATAATGAGTTTAGTGAAGGACATTTGCTTGAGCTTAGTCTTAAATATAGATTTGAGTAATTAATTGAATCTAACAAATCTACTTCAATGCTTAAATTTGCCATTTTCTTCTCACTCTCAATAGATTCAGTAACAACATTAATGCCCCACTCTTTTATTGCTTTAGACATTGTTGAAATGAGTTTAACAGGCCTATATAAACCCGCTCCAGGATACCATCGGCTACTTTCAGGAAGATTTTCTAAACGAACGGCAATTACATTGTCTCCAACTTTATGAATATATGGAGTTATATCTAAATTAAATGGAGTATATCCATATTTCCATTCACCCACATAATGTCCATTTACATATACTGTTGGTTCAGACATCGCTCCATCGAAATTTAAAATATACCTATCAAATTTACTATCAACAGAAATATGTGTTCTATACCAACCGACACCAATCCATGGTAGAGAGCCAGAACGTCCAGTTTTTTCGGTTGCTACTTTTTCGCCATTCTGTTCTATCGCAACAACTTGTTTGTCAATATTTTTATCAAATGGTCCATTAATAGCCCAATCATGTGGTACAGAAATGTTCTCCCATTCACTTTCATTTGTTGTTTCAAATGAGTTTGATATATCATCAACATGGGTAAACAACCAATTATTCTTCAAATAAATTTCTTTTCTTTGTCCATTTAGTGGTATTGTAAAGATAAGGAAAAGAAAAATAATTAAATATTTTAAATAGGAGTTCATGTGATAAATAAAAGTTCAAATCCAGATGTTTGATATTATTTTGATTGCTTGGCCCAATTGTCACGTAGACCAACAGTTCTGTTGAATATTAATTTATCTGATGACGAATCATAATCTAAGGTAAAATATCCTATTCTTTGGAATTGTAGATAATCAAGTGGTTTAAATGATTTTAGATATTTTTCAACATAACAATTTGTCCTTATCTCAAGTGAATTAGGATTAAGCAATTCTCTGAAATCTCTCTCGTCGGCACTAGGATTTTCTACAGAAAAAAGCCTGTCGTAAAGACGAACTTCTGCAGGTATACAATGGTCACAACTAACCCAGTGTAATGTTGCCTTAACTTTACGATTTGCATCAGGCATACCACTCTTTGTCATTTTATCATATTCACAATATATTTCCTCTATTGTGCCATTTTCATCTTTCTTAAATCCCGTACATTTGATTATATATGCATTTTTTAATCGAACCTCTTTACCAACACTTAATCTATAAAATTTCTTTGGTGCGTCTTCCATAAAATCCTCACGTTCTATCCATAAATTCCGACTAAATTCTATTAAGTGTTTTTTACTATTAGGATCTTCAGGATTGTCCACTGCTTCCATTTCTTCTATTTGACCTTCTGGATAATTAGTTATTATAAGCTTTACCGGATTAATAACAGCACTTACTCTGGTTGCCTTTTTGTTTAAATCTTCGCGAACAGCAGATTCTAACATTGCATAATCATTTAGTGCCTCATATTTGGTATAACCTATCATATCTATGAAATTACGAATAGATTGTGGGCTATATCCTCTCCGTCTAAAGCCACAAATTGTTGGCATTCTTGGATCGTCCCAACCATTAACGAGCCCCTCTTGAACTAAGGCAAGTAGTTTCCGTTTGGACATTACTGTATATGTAAGATTTAATCTATTGAATTCAATCTGACGAGGTCTGTTGTCTGTTAAATCTTTATTATCCTTCAATTCATCAATAAAATAATTATATAAAGGTCGATGAACTTCAAATTCTAATGTACATATAGAATGAGTGACACCTTCAAAGAAATCGCTTTGTCCATGTGCAAAATCATACATAGGATATACGTTCCATTTGTTTCCAGTCTTATGGTGATGAATTTTGATAATCCTATATATTATAGGATCTCTGAAATGCATATTAGGGCTAGACATGTCTATCTTAGCCCTTAGAACCATAGACCCTTCGTCGAATTCGCCTTTATTCATTCTTTCAAACAAATTCAAACTTTCTTCAATAGGCCTATTACGATAAGGACTTTCTATTCCAGGTATTTGTGGAGTACCTTTTTGATCGTTAATAGTTTCTTTACTTTGTTCATCAACATATGCTTTGCCTTCTTTTATTAATTTTACCGCAAAATCCCATAACTTTTGAAAATAGTCTGAAGCATAATAAATGTTAGCCCATTCAAATCCAAGCCACTTAATGTCTTCTTTTATGGAATCAACGTATTCTGTATCTTCTTTGGTAGGATTTGTATCATCAAAACGTAGGTTACAAATGCCTCCATATTTTTGTGCAATTCCAAAATCCATACAAATTGCTTTTGCATGGCCTATATGTAAATATCCATTTGGCTCAGGTGGGAAACGTGTCTGTAATCGTCCTCCATTTTTCCCTTCTTCCAAATCTTTTTTTACAATTTCTTCAACAAAACTTATAGACTCACGTTTTTCTTCAAAAAAATTATTTATAGCCATATTGAATTAAAATTAACATTGTTTATAATTTGCAAATATACAAAAAATAAATAACAATGTTTATTTAATATTATAACAAATATTACAAATGTTGATTATATATTAAAATATGATAATTGAATATGTATATATATAAAACAATAAGAATATTAAATTATATAATATATTCATATTATATTTTAAACATGTTATTTAACATAAAAAAGAGATATGTTCAAACTTTAAAAATCATTACATTTGCAATGTTATCCTGAAAATAATCTTTTTACCTTAAAAAGCTAATACCTTTTGAAAGAATGAAAGTGCTTCTCTGTGAAGAGAAGCGCTTTATTAAATTATATTAAAGGAATATGTAAATTATTTTATATGAAAAAAATTATATATCTTCATGGATTTGGCTCTTCGGGTGCAAGTGGAACAGTTGAGACTCTTCGAAAGTTATTGCCTGATATTAATATTATTGCTCCTGATATTCCAATTGATCCATTTGAAGCTTTACCTTTTTTGAAAGATTTGTGCGAGCAAGAACAACCTGACATCGTTATTGGAACAAGTATGGGCGGAATGTACGCTCATCAAATGAGAGGGTTTAAACGTATTTGCGTAAACCCTGCTTTAAATATGTCTATGCAAAGTAAAATTTTAAAAACAGGAACATACAAATTCTTTAATAGAAGAAAAGATAATACTAAAGAATTTAGAATAACAAAGGAAATTATTCAGCATCATAATGCAATAGAGCGTCAACAATTTAAAAATATTGCATCAGATGATAAAAACTTATGTTATGGTCTTTTTGGAATTCACGACGATGTCGTTAACACTTATGATTTATTTAAGAAATATTATCCAAATGTAAAGCGTTTTGATGGTGAACACAGACTTAATGACAAAGTAATTAAGAAGACTTTAATTCCATTAATAAGCCAATTGTTAATTAATGACAGCATTAATTAATCCCATTTAATATTTTTGGCTGGTTCTTTTATTCCCATGAGGAATGAAGACCCTATAATTACTAATGATGAAATTGTGAAAACTCCAATATTTATAAACAAAATATATAGCCAGTTAATACTAATTGGGACAGAATCTATATAATACGTGTTGGGGTCTAACTTAATAATTGAAAAATAATTCTGAAAAAAACATAATACAATTCCTATAAAGTCTCCAATAATTATACCTTTACTTACTATTAAAACCGCAAAATTAGAAAAAATCTTTCGAATTCTTCTATTTGAACATCCTAACGCATTTAGAATCCCAATCATTTGAATTCTGTCAAGCATCACAATCAATAATCCTGCCATTATTGTAAAACTTCCAATAATCAGCATTAGAACGAGAATCATAATGACATTTGTATCTAAAATATCAAGCCATGAGAAAATATTGGGAGAAAGTTCATACATTGAATATGCATAACAAGTATTTAATGAATTATTATTATAGTTATGATTTATGTTCGCTATAAGATAATCCATCGCTTCTATAATATTACTCTCGTTTTCAAGGTATATTTCCAATCCTGTAGCTTCATTATTGTTCCATCCATTAAGTTTTCTGATTGTATATAAATCGGAAAAGCATATTTGATTATCAAATTCCTCCAAATGGGTGTTATATATTCCAGAAACGCATAATTTCCTTGCTCTTATATTTGCATGATCGTGGTCAAAAAAATAAACAAAAATATTGTCACCTACTTTTAACATTAGTTTAGAGGCTATAGCATTTGAAAGTAAAATGCTATTTGATGATTTCTTCGATGAAAAATCCGGGATTTTACCATCTATAAGATAATTATTGAAAAATGATAAGTCATAATCCTCACCTACACCTTTAATCTGTATGCCTTTAAATTCATTATCAGTTTTAATCAATCCTGTCTTAGTTGCAAAAATTTGAGATTTAGAAAGATTCGGTGTTTGCTGAATTGTATGATATAAAGCACTATCAATTATTATGGGAGAAAAATCAATATTATCGGTTTGGGAGGGATTTTGTATCTGTATATGAGAATTAAACCCTACAACCTTATTACTGATTTCTTTTTTAAAGCCCAATACTACAGAAACACTTATAATCATGATAATAATTCCTACTGCTATACCTATAGTTGCAATATGTACAGCAGGTCGTGAAAAGGAATTATTTACTGATTTACTCTTATATATTCTATGTGCAATAAAATGGTTTAATCTCATGAAGTATGACTAAATCAAACAACTCTACCAGGATATATTTCCAATGCTTTTTTTAGAATTAATAAGGCACGTTCTAAGTCTTCTTTTTTTAATACATATGCAATACGTGCTTCATTTTTTCCAGCGCCAGGAGTTGTGTAAAATCCACTAGCTGGAGCCATCATGATAGTTTCACCATCATAATTAAAATCAGTTAATAACCATCTACAAAATCTTTCGCAGTCATCCACAGGCAGTTTAGCTACGGTGTAAAATGCCCCCATTGGAATTGGTGAATAAACACCTGGAATTCTATTAAGACCATCAATTAAACATTTTCTACGCTCAACATATTCATCATAAACTGTTCTACTATATTCATCTGGTGCATCAAGAGATGCTTCTGCTGCTATCTGTCCAATAAGTGGCGGAGATAGACGGGCCTGACAAAATTTCATTACAGCATTGCGAACAGATTCGTTTTTTGTAATTAAAGCACCAATTCTAATGCCGCACTCCGAATAGCGTTTTGAGACTGAATCTATTAATACAACATTTTGTTCTATACCTTCAAGGTGACATGCTGAAATATATGGGGAACCTGTATAAATAAATTCGCGATAAACTTCATCTGAAAAAAGATATAGGTCATATTTTTTTACTAAATCACGAATTTGGTTCATCTCTCTTCGTGTATAAAGATAACCTGTTGGATTATTCGGATTACATATTAAAATTGCACGTGTTCTGTCGTTTATAAGTTCCTCAAATTTTTCTACTTTGGGTAAAGAAAAACCTTCTTCTATTGTTGTCGCAATTGTACGAATAACAGCACCTGCAGAAATAGCGAAAGCCATATAATTGGCGTATGCTGGCTCTGGTACTATAATTTCATCACCAGGGTTTAAACATGAGAGGAATGCAAACAATACAGCTTCAGAACCACCGGTTGTAATTATAATATCGTCTGCTGTGAGATTAATGTTAAATTTTTTATAGTAATTAACAAGTTTTTCTCTATAACTTCTATAACCTTGGCTTGGACTATATTCCAAAATTCTGCGATCGATATTCTTAATTGCATCTAAAGCCTCTTTGGGGGTTGGCAAGTCTGGTTGACCAATATTTAAATGATAAATTTTAATTCCTCTTTTTTTTGCATCATAAGCAAGTGGTGCTAACTTCCTTATCGGAGAACTGGGCATTTCATTACCGCGAACTGAAATTGTTGGCATAAATATAGTAATTTTCTTATTCCTTATATTATTATGCAAAGATACTATAAAACTTGCAATAATTAATAAAAAAACATATATTTCATTAGTTTTTTTCAGGAAATAACATTATTTTTGTTTTTTAAATTATAAAAAGACATAAATATGAAAGTTGGCATTATTCAAATATCGTGTTGTTCTGATATACACAGTAATATTCAGAAGATCAGTGAAAAAATTAATGAAGCCTCATCGAAAGGAGCTGAATTAATCGTACTGCAAGAACTTCACAATTCGCTATACTTTTGTCAGATAGAAGATGTAAATAATTTTGATTTAGCTGAAACTATCCCAGGTAAATCTACAGATTATTATTCTAAATTAGCCAAGGATAATAGAGTTGTTTTAGTAACATCTTTATTTGAGAAAAGAAATCGAGGATTATACCATAATACAGCTGTTGTATTTGATAAAGACGGGAGTATTGCCGGAAAATATAGAAAAATGCATATTCCTGACGACCCTGCTTATTATGAAAAGTTTTATTTTACTCCTGGTGATTTAGGATTTCATCCTATAACTACGTCAATTGGTGTTTTGGGCATTCAGGTTTGTTGGGACCAGTGGTTTCCAGAAGGAGCAAGGCTAATGGCATTACAAGGTGCAGATTTATTAATTTATCCTACAGCTATTGGTTTTGAAAGTTCTGACTCTAATGAAGAAAAACGAAGGCAAAAAGAAGCATGGCAAATTGTACAACGAGGCCATGCTGTTGCTAATGGATTACACGTTATCACAGTGAATAGATGTGGTCATGAGCAAGATCAATCTGGACAGACAAAGGGCATAACATTCTGGGGAAGCTCTTTTATAACGGGACCTCAAGGAGAAATTATATATGAGTCACCTGAAGATAAGGATGATGTAGCTGTAGTAGATATCGTTATAGAGAAAACAGAATCTGTTAGACGTTGGTGGCCATTTTTAAGAGACAGAAGAATTGATGATTATAATGGTTTGATGCAAAGATTTATAGATTAAGTATTCATATATATTAAATCTTTACTCATAAACTCCTCTTCTGAAAACTAGTACCATTGTATAGCACTAGAATATGAACTTTTCTTGTCGTATTTTAATGCGTCAGTTAAAGTGCTTGCATTAGCACGCATTGTAACGTGGTAGGATGTAAATGGCCCAAAAACGAATCCAGCAGATATGTTAAAACAATGCATGTCACGCGAAACATTGACTGTTGTCATTGATAGTTCGTTGTTTGTGAAATCCCATCCAGAAGAGAAATTAATAATCCAATTTGTTGACAGTCTTACATTTCCCGAAAAATTGAGATTGTGGATAAATTTGAAAGGATATCTCATATTTCTAACATTAATATTCCTTGTTCTGTCTTCTGCCATTGTTATTCCGTATGAAACAGAAAATGACCATGGAATACTAAAAGTCATATAACCATCGTTATCTAAACCCTCTTGCTTTTTTTGAATATTATCTTCTTCAGATATAGTAGCCGCTTCATCTTCACCTTCTGATTTTTGGGATTCATCTATATTATCTTCATTATCCTCTCCATGAATAAGTTTATTTAAACTTTTCATCCAGTTTTTCCAAGTCTGGTTATTAAATGTATATGAAAGATTCTTTGACATTCCTTGGAATCGCCCAAAACGACCATAGGACCATTCTGTTCTATTACCAACTATGACATTACCATTTTGATCAAATTCATACGCATATGTCATCCATGTAGTATTTAGATTTAAGGAGAACTTACCCCATTTCAATCTAAGCCTTGTAGATAAGTTGCTCCATGGCTGCGTCTTGGCAGCTAAATTATATGATAGACTCGCACCTATTTCATCAATTATACTAACCTTCTTTACGCTTATTGAATCATTATCTGTTTTGACTTTCATCTCAATATTGTTAGATAAATCAAAAGATATAGATCCTGTTCGTCCTCTGCCTGGTACACCATAAAGTGAACCTGTAAATGGCGAATATTCTATCAAAGAAACATTACCTTCAGCGTCGGTTTTTGTGTAAGTTTTATAATATCCATATCTTGTTGAACCAAAATCAGGAGCATATGTAAATGAAATAGATGGTGATAAAACATGCCTTACCATTTGAATTTTATCACCGAATAATTTGTAATTTGGTTTATAAAATACATATAGTTTAGTATTGGCTGACATGCTTACATTATAGTTATAAACTCTATTGAATCCATATATTGTATCTCTAACAAGAACTTGTCGATCTTCATCCCAGCTCTGATTTACTTTTCTCGAATACCAGCGTTCTGTATAATTAAATGATGGAACAATATTTATATATTTAAATAATTGAAAAGAAGCTAATATTGGTATTGTATGACGCATGCCATTATTCCAATCCTTAATTAGGTTACTATGTAACAATTGATCTTCCTTTGTTGATATACTATTCGATAGTGTACCAGAATAGCTTACAGAAATTTTTTCATACCATTTTTGTTTTCCAACTTGTACGGATCTTTTAAATGGATAAAATTTTTGTAAGTTTATGCTGAGATTTGGCAATGTTATTGAAATAATAGAATCACGCATATTTTGTGATATATTAAAACTTGATGACAAACTTAAGCCAATTTTAGGGAAAGATCTTGAATAACTTATAGACGATGTTCGAACACTTTGTGCATATGAAGTTGGATTGTATAAACTTGTTAAGTTGTTTTTTTCATAGCTTTGTGTTGCAAAGTTTATGCTGGCAGAAAAAGAACTATTAGGATTCATTTTTGAATCTTGACGATGAGTCCATTGTAGTTTAAAGTTTTTTTCAACTGAATAATCTGGTAAATTTTTCTCACCAAGTTTTGTTACTTGATAATTAAAATAAAAATTGCCGGAATATTTATAACGTCGTTTGTATGTGGTTTGTGCTCCTATACCCCATGATCCTTTTGTAAAAATCTCGCCTGTAAGTTTAAGGTCCCAATAATCACTGATGGCAAAATAATATCCTCCATCTCTTAAATAAAAACCACGACTATTTTCATCGCCATAGCTTGGCATAATTATTCCAGAACTATATTTGCTTGTGAACGGGAAATATGCAAAAGGTATAGCAAGTGGTAGAGGTACATCTTCTACAACAAGCCATGCTGGACCAGAGAAAACATCCTTGCCTGTATGGACTTTTGCTCTACTTAGTGCAATATAGAAATGTGGGTGTTCTTCATCGCAAGTAGTATATTTTCCATGTCTTAAGAACAACTCATTGTCAGATCCTTTTTTAGTTTCTTCACTATATAGAAAACCCTCTTGTTGTTCTGTTGTAACATTTGTTATGAATCCTTTTCGTGTTTCGAAATTGTATGACATAGTCTCGGACTCATATTCATCTTTACCTTGCTTAAATACTGGTTTACCTTTGTATTGCCCTAAGCTGTCTAAAACTCCAATTGCATGAACCATAGAGCTATCTAAACTCATAGTTATGTTTTCTGCCTTTAGAGTTATATTTTGGTAGTCAACTTTACCATTTCCATATAAATAAGCATATTTTGTGTCCATATAAAAAACAATGGAATCATTTGCTTCATAAGAAACAGGATCTTCTAATTTTGATGTTTTATTTCTCTTAATTGAATCTTCTACTTGAGCTATAGAATCGTTCCATTGAATTCCTCTACCAGTTTGAAGATTTTTCATATTCATTATTTTGATTTGAGAGGAATCTGGTGAGATAGTATCATTTATTATATAATTACTAAAGAGTGAGTAATTATAATAAATGTTAGCGTCCTTATCAAAAGATAAGGCATTAATATTATTTGCCACAAATAATAATATTATGGCTAAGGCTATATGTCTAAAAAAATGGTATATCAAAACGTTTTGTTATTCTTTGCAAAATTACTCATTATATTCGGCATAACAAAACCGTATAATATTAAAATAACGATATATAAGTATATTTATGAAAAATTAAAAGAATATATAACTATAAGCTATAATTATTTTATACACATTTTTATTAAATCATTTTTATTTCCGTTAAATAGGTCAATGTCAACATAATCATCAATACCATCTACATGTCCAGCATCTGTATGTTGCCAAAAACGCCATTTTTTTTCATACGAGAGTGTGTCTACATAATAATGAGCAATCCAATAGGGGTAATCGTCAAACACTTTATCTTTCAAAAAAGATGTTTTAAAGTTGAATGATGCATAAATAATAGGTTTGACACGATAGTAGTTCTCTACATAGAAAAGCCAGTTTAATATTTCTTTTTTTAAACTATTGTCATTTTCAACAGAATTAAACTTGTCAAACTCGATATCTAAAACAGGGGGTAAGTCTCCAGATTCCAGTTTTACAGTTCTACAAAAAAATTTTGCTTGTTCTAACCCACAACTTTGTGTTGTGAAAAAATGGTAAGCACCTCTTATTAAATTATGACTTCTTGCTTTATTAAAATTAAAATTAAACAATGTATCTTGCATTTCATTCCCCTCGGTGGCTTTAATAAAAATAAAATCTATGGCATTACCTTGTATTTTTGCATTGCTTAATTTGCTCCAATCTATTAATTTTTGATAATGAGAAATGTCTATTCCTCTTACATAGCCATATGGATAGCTTGTTTTACCATATAATGCTTTCCATCTATAAGAATAGGGCTTAACAAGATTATTATAAAAAAGTAAACAATAAATAAAAACAATGCCACAAAGGAAGAACCATAAAAATATCTTTGGAATTTTGTGAAAGATATAAATAAGATTTCTTATTCTTTGTGACATTAAAATAAAGATTTTATAATTTTTAAGCGTATAGATAACTATACGCTTAAAAATATTAAGAAATTAATGTTTTTGTTCTAACTTCAAAGTTATTGTCGGCTGGTCACACACTTCTGATGGGCCAAAATATTGAATAGGTCCAGGATAAACATAATCAGTTTTTTTTGCCCATTCTTCTCTGTGTTTACAGAAGAATTTATAAGGTTCTCCGTTTAAATCGACTAAAGCTTTCCTAATAACTGGTTTCATTTCTGCATTGCGTTTTTCCATATTCATCATCATTGTAATAGGAACGCCACCAGCAATCCATTCAGAAGCTGGAGCAGTTGTATTTTTAATAATTGACATGTAACCCGTCTTTCCATTAGCAATTAATCGAGATGCATTGAAACCTAATGAATAGCAATAATCAGCGTCATAATTTGATGGAGCTGCACATCGTCCTTCATATCCGAAGAAATGATGTTGAGTTGCAAATGTTCCATTGTATCGTCCTTCTTTTTTCCAATGAGTTAGTTTTACTGCAACCATTCTCGAAAGTAATTTCTCTGTTTCAATCAAAGAAACCTGAACATTTCCATGAGGATCCCTGTCAAGTGCAAGTTGAGAAGCAACATCTGTAGGAAGAGAATTGAATACATCAAGATTTTCTTTTGATAAATGTGTTTTTACAAAATCTATTTGTGCATCTCTGCTTATTTGTTTTGCTTCATCTTTCGCTAAAATATCATTCAACTCTGAAATAAGTTTTTTAATAGCAGGTATAAACTCAATAAGACCTTCTGGAATTAGAACCGTTCCAAAGTTATTGCCGTCTTTTGCTCTTTCAACGACTGCTTTTGCAATATTTTCAACGACATCGTCTAATGACATGGATTTTGCTTCTACTTCTTCGCTAATAAGACAAATATTAGGATGACATTGTAATGCACACTCTAAAGCGATGTGACTAGCAGAACGTCCCATAAGTTTAATAAAATGCCAGTATTTGCGAGCAGAATTACAGTCACGTTGAATATTACCTATTAATTCAGAATATGTTTTACATGCAGTATCGAAACCAAAAGAAGTCTCTATTTGTTCATTTTTTAAATCTCCATCAATGGTTTTAGGACAGCCGATAACTTGAACACCATATTGTTTTGCTGCATAATACTCAGCCAACACACATGCATTGGTATTAGAATCGTCACCGCCTATAATAACAAGGGCCTTGATATTTAACTTTCTTAAAATCTCAATACCCTTCTCAAATTGCTCTTCTTTCTCAAGTTTAGTTCTTCCTGAACCAATTATATCAAAGCCTCCTGTGTTCCTATAATCATTAATTATTTCATCTGTTAGTTCCACATAGTCATGATTAACAAATCCACCTGGACCTAAAATAAAACCATAAAGTTTAGAATCACTATTTAGAGTTTTAATTCCATCAAAGAGCCCTGATATAACATTGTGACCTCCAGGAGCTTGCCCGCCAGACAAAATAACACCAACATTAATCGGTTCATACTTCCTATCTTCACCTTTTACGAATTCTATAACAGGCATACCGTATGTATTAGGGAATTTAGCCTTAATCTCTTCCTGGTTTCCAACAGATTCTGTAGTAGAACCCTCTTTAATTGCAACTGCACCCAGCAATGCTTTAGGTAGTTTTGGCTGATAGGCAGCTCGTGCTATTTGTAAATTACTCTTCATTATAATATAATTTTGATAAATAAATAATATGCAAATTTACACTAAATTTCGGAAATATCAAAAATGAATTATGAATTTATAAATTAATAGTTAATTAATAAAAATCAAATTTATCTTCTTCATCATTGATATCAGTTGAATCTTCTCGTCTTGGAGTTGCCTCATTGTGTTGGTTTTCACTTTGAGCTTCTTCTAATAATTCATTAAGATTAATTCCATAGGTTGTACGTAGAACTTTGAATTCTGTGCGTCTATTTAGAGCATTACAAGTATCTTGTTGTTCTTCAGGGAGACTTGTAATGTATTGTTCAGATAGCGTGTCGCCCTCAGCCAAGAATTCTAATTTTTCATGTAATTTTTTTGTTACTATTTTAGGTTTTGACTCTCCATAACCTACAGCAGTTAAACGATCTTCAGCAATTCCGTGCTCAATTAGATAATTTACAACAGACTCAGCTCTCTTTTGTGATAAATTTTGGTTATAATCATCCTTTCCTCTATAGTCACAATGTGATGATAATTCAATTGTAATATTAGGATTTTCATTCATCATCACAACCAATTTATCCAAAGCCTCTGTAGATTCTTGAGTTAATGTAGCTTTATTGAATTCATAAAATATATTGTCAATTAACACTGGTATTGTTATAGGAGGGAGTGGAAACTGTAAAGTAAACTCTTGGCTTTCGTGAGATGGATTAATCTTAATATAATTTCTTACATTAAGATGTCCCTTACTGATAGCAAGAAAGACATAATCTACTCCTGGTTTAATCTCTTTTGTAAACGATCCATCTCCCTTAACGCTTAATTTTTCATTAGTTCCATCATTACCAACCATATATACCACAGCATCAGGTAGTTCATACCCGTCTTTTTCGTATACCCATCCAATAACAGATTGTATTATTTCTGGTTTTTCAAAAGTATAAATGTGGTCCCACCCTTTTCCATCATTTCTACTTGATGAAAAGAAGCCACGATTATGATTACCTTCAAACGTAATTCCGAAATCATCCGCTGATGAATTTAATGGATATTTAAGATTTTCAACAGACCACTTATTTGAAAGAGTATCTAGAACTGCGCAAAAAATATCTAAACCTCCCATACCAGGGTGCCCATCAGATGAATAGTATAAATCTCCATTGGGCCTAAAAGATGGAAACATCTCATTCCCTTCAGTATTAATAGGCTTGCCCAGATTCTCTACCCCCCCAAATTTAGAGTCGGTAATTCTAACTCTCCAGATATCATAACCTCCAATTCCCCCAGGCATATCACTAACAAAATATAGCCATTCTCCATTGGGAGTGACTGCAGGGTGTGCAAACGATGAAAGCGTATCTTTGGAAATCTCACATTTAATTGGTTTCGACCAATTTGCATCCGAACGAGCAGATTGCCATATTTCTGCATTTCTAGGATAGTCTGGGTCGGATGAACATCGGGTGAAATATAATGTTTTACCATCAGGGGATATGCAACAAACGCCATCATCATAATCTGTGTTCACCTCAGAATCAACCACTTGAGGCTGTTGCCAATTACCATTTTCATCTTTTTTGGCTAAGAACAAATCAGAATAATTGCTACCTGTAATCCAATTCTCTTCAGAGCCTTTCACCTCATTACGAGTTGACGTCAATATTAAAGATTCCCCATCTTCACCTACTAATGTAGGAGAGTAGTCGCTTCGCCTGGAGTTGAACAATGTATGTCTTTTAACTGTATATTCAGTATATGCTTCTTTCCATGCAGGAGCCAATTCACATGATTTTAGACCTGCTAATGCTTGTTCATTATTGTGGTCAAATTCCAGATATTTATTAAATGCCTCTTTCGCAGACTTGTAATTACCAATTTTTAAATATTGTTTCCCTAGATATAACCAAGCAGTGCTATCTTTAATGCCGTATCTTACAGAATTCTGATACGCTGATGCTGACTTTTGCGCCATATTAATATGTCGATAACACTCTCCTATTTTATAAGCTCTTATTGCACGCTTATCTTTATCGTCCTTCGGTGAACAACGGGAATAAGATTGTTTATAGTATTTAGCTGCTAGATAATATTCTCCTAAAGCATAACTTTGTTCGCCTTTTTTGTATGCGATACCTTCATTAGCGCATGAAATAACAATAAGAGAAAGTATAGATAATAAACAAATTTTACTTTTATTCATTTTATTTGTTTTATTATATAACGTCAGAATATGAAAATAATTGTATCAAAACAACTATTACAAATTTATATGGATTCTATCTTGCGCAGTTCATCGCCTTTATTAAGTTTTAAATAAACTTCCATAAGTCCCTCTTTCCATAATTCGGGTTGTGTGGGTCTTAATTTATACGCAATCTCAAAATATTTTTGAGCTGAGTTGTATAAATTAACGAGCGTGTTTCTGTTTTTTGAATAATCTGGCGAATCAATTATTAGATTATTTGATGAATAAAACTCATGTGCTTCTTTTAGATATATGTTTCCTAAAATAGAAGCAGTTTCAAAATCGTATGGATCTAATTCAACAACATGTATAAATATAGATTTAGCAGAGTCTCTTTTTTCTTGAACTAAGAGTTCATTCCCCTTTAACTTCCAGTATTTAGTATTTAAACTATCCAACTCGATACACTTATCGATAACAGCTATTGCATCATCATATTTATTAGAGTTATGATAATATTGAATTAAATATGTTCTAAAATATTCATTGTCTGAATATTCATTAAACCCTTGATGCAAAAGACTGTAATAGCAAAGAGTGTCTTGACTTATACTGGCAGATTTTGAGCCTATCTCTAAAAGAATTTCTCTTCTTGTTGTGTCTGATATAGCTAAAGGAAGATATCTCAATACTTCTCTATATTTTTTGCATCCATAAGCAGAATGTACGGTTAATTTAGCAACTGATATGCTATCATCATTAATTGTAAAATATTCATTTTGAAGTTTATTAAATATACGATTTTGGGCTGAAGACATATAAAGGTCAAAAAAACTAAATGCTAAATCATATTTTTTTTTCATCAAATAGAATTTTCCTCCACTCAACAAGTTCAGTCTTAACGCAAATATTTTATCTAATACTTCTTTAGATATTTTATTCTTCTTTTTTTTATTGATTGTAGTTGAATTTACAAGACTATCACATCTTAAACCATATTTAAAAGAATTTAAAACATGATTAAAAAAAACTATTGTATCACCCTTATTATTCAAAAAAAATTTTCTATTTTCTTGTAAATACTGTTGATATGATGCATTAAATGCCAGCAGCAGAAATTCATAATCGTCGTAGGTTTCCGTGAATTTACTAAAAGCATTATTAATAACATCTGAAGCTTTTGAATAATTATTTGTTTTATAATAATTTTTAAACTCTTTTACAATGTTTTTTCGAGAATATTTAGTATCCTCATTATTAACCTGAGAATTAACAGGTAAATATATTATAAATAATAAGAAAAAAAATAAATATATAGATTTCATAAGAAAAAATATTGATTGCAAATATAATCATTTCATTCAATAAATCATATAATTATCTTTGATTTTTATGTATTTTTTATATAAATTTGCATTTTAAAATAAAACAAATAAATTAAAAATAGTATTATGAAAAACTTCCTTCATTTTAAACTAGCAAAATTGTTTTTTATCTTATTCTTTATTACAGCTTCACATGATAGTTTGGCATTAGACTATTTTACTACCAATCATCCAGATTCTGTATATACATTTTCATATCATCATGGGCCTGCTTACACTGGATTAAGAATGGCATATTCAGTAGATATGAATTATTGGATTTCTATTGGAAATGACTATTCTTTTGTTAAAAGTGATTTCGGTTCTTGGGGAGATAACAAAAAGATGTATAATCCCAATGTAATATATGATAATGGAATATGGTTTACAGTGTGGTCTGTTAATAATAAAACCAATCAGTTTGCTACTACCACCACAACTGATTATTGGACGTGGAAGCCCCAAGATTATCCATATATTTTGAATACAAATAGTTGTCTTAACCCTTTTTTAACCAAAGAAGGAAATACTATTTCGGTTTATTTCAAATCTTCTGACGATAAATATTACGTTACAACAAGTAACGATTTTAAACATTGGTCAGAAGCAAAGGAAATATCTCATGATAATTATTTATCCCACAATAATCTTAAAACATTAAAAATAAACGGTGAGGATGTAAGTGGCTCTATAAATAAAGTTCCATATTCAGTAGTAGAGAATCTAATTGTTAGAAGTAGCAATGCTCAATATAAGGCACGTTTGAACGAAGAAAACTTTTCTGATGACCTTAATCGTTTTGCCAATGTAAACCATCTTTCAGGAATTCTTGAGGTATCTAATAAAACAAAATTCATATCCTCCAATTTAATTGGAATATTTTTTGAAGATATAAGTTTTGCTGCCGATGGTGGTTTATATGCAGAATTGATTCAAAACAGAGACTTTGAATATTCTGAATATGATAGAAAAGAATGGAATCCAAAAAGTTTCTGGGAGTTTAATGGAGTAGATTCTAATTTTGACATTGAGACTTCATCGCCGATACATGCTAACAACAAACATTATGCTGTTATTACAAATTCCAAATCTTCATCAACATTGACAAATAAAGGCTTTGATGGTATATTATTAAAAAAAGGAGAAAAATATGACTTTTCTTTCTTTACTAAATATCTAACTAAAGGTAAATATGTTGTTAATGTTAAACTCGTGGACGACAATCTTGTTATAGCTGAAACATCATTTAAAGTAAATTCACCAAATTGGAACCAACAAAGTGCCATTCTGGTGCCTAATTCCGATACATCTAATGCATCTTTGCAATTAGAAATTAAAGGCAAGGGCAAAATTGGTTTAGATTTTATTAGTTTGTTTCCACAAAATACTTTCAAATCTCATCCTAATGGGCTTAGACAAGATTTAGCCCAAGTAATAGCAGACTTACATCCAAAGTTTGTTAGATTTCCTGGTGGATGTGTTACGCACGGTAATGGGCTCGATAATATGTACAGATGGAAAGAAACAATAGGACCTCTTTGGGAGCGTAAGGGGCAATTTAATATTTGGAACTATCATCAATCTAAAGGATTAGGTTTTTATGAGTATTTCCAATTTTGTGAAGATATCGCTGCAGAACCACTTCCTGTATTACCTGCTGGAGTTTGCTGTCAAAATTCCTCAGTTGGTGGGTTTGGTCAACAGGGTGGTTTACCGATGAATGAAATGGATGAATATGCTCAAGAATTTATTGATTTAATTGAATGGGCCAACGGTGATCCCCAGACATCAGAATTAGCTAAAATTCGTGCTAATGCTGGACACCCAAAACCTTTTAATCTTAAAATGATTGGAGTGGGTAACGAAGATTTAATTAGTGATGTGTTTACCGAAAGATATATTTATATTAAAAATAAAATAAATGCTGTATATCCTGATATTAAAATTATCGGCACTGTCGGCCCTTTCTTTGAAGGATCAGATTATGAATATGGTTGGGAGATTGCAAAAAAAGAAAATTTTGATATTGTCGACGAACATTATTATAACAGCCCTGGCTGGTTTATTCATAATCAAGACTTTTATGATAAATATGACCGTACAGGTCCTAAAGTGTATCTAGGCGAATGGGCTTCACGAGGGAATAAACTTGAAAATGCATTGGTTGAAGCATTGCATATAACAAATCTTGAAAGAAATGCTGACGTAGTTGTGATGTCAAGTTATGCTCCACTCTTGGCTAAACATGGTCACATTAATTGGAATCCCGACCTTATATTTTTTAATAATAGTGAAATATTTCCTTCAATTAATTATTATGTTCAACAATTATGTGCCATTAATTCTGGTAGTCAATATGTATATTCTGATATTCATCTAAAAACATTTGTTAAAAACAAAGAGGGACAAATTGTTGAAAGCAGAAATAGTGATGTGAGCGAAAGAATTAAGCAATCGGTAGTTATTGATGAAAACACTGGTGATATGATTATTAAGTTAGTTAATATTACTCCTTGCGAAGTAAATATAAATATAAAACTTAATAACTATAATTATTCATATGGTCATGTTGATATTATACAAGGAAATCCAAATGACTCAAATTTAAAACCATTGTCACATACTTTTGATATTAATGATTTGTCAGAATATAAGCTAAATCCATATTCGATTAATATTATTAGACTTTGTAAATAACAAACATTATTACTTATAATCATATATTTTACATACATTAAATACTCAAATTATGGTATTGCGTATATAGCTAAAAGATTATAACTTTGCAATGTGAAAATTTGATTTCATATTGCATTGTCGTGATGACAAACAAAGTTTTAGAATTACGTAACCATATTTGCTGTTTTTTTATACAGCATAAATGCCATTTATTAGATTGCAATGCAACGATAAATGGCATTTGTTATATTTAAATTTAATGTCAAATAAAATAAATTTTTATGTAGTTATATTTGTTCATAAAAAAAATAGAATTAACTTTGTATTAATTATAATCTTAAATCATATTACAATCATGGCAAAAGAAATAATAGGTTTGGCAAGTGATCATGCCGCATTCCAGTTAAAACAATTTGTTAAATCTTATTTGGATGAAAAGGGTTTATCCTATAAAGATTATGGAACTTATAATGAAAAATCATGTAATTATGCAGATTATGGGCACGCCCTTGCTAATGGCATTGAAAGAGGTGAGGTGGAAAAAGGTATTGCTATGTGTGGTTCTGGCGAAGGCATATCTATGACATTAAATAAACATCAAAATATTCGTGCCGGTTTATGTTGGATTCCTGAGATAGCTCATCTTATACGTCAACATAATGATGCAAATGTTTTAGTTATGCCCGGACGTTTTATAGATAATAAAATGGCTTCTTTGATAATGGATGAATTTCTTAACACAGAATTTGAAGGTGGCAGACATCTTGATAGAATTAATTCAATCCCTGTGAATAAATAATTAATAAATTAAAAAATATGAAAATTAAAAAAATAATTTACTATACATTGTTTATGTATATGTTCTCAATTAATGTGAATGCCCAAAATTCTTTCGAGGTGGGAAATGGCTCATTTTTACTTAATGGTAAGCCGTTTATCATTAAAGCGGCAGAAGTTCACTATCCACGAATACCCAGACCATATTGGGAGAACCGAATTCAAATGTGCAAAGCATTAGGTATGAATACATTGTGTATATATATCTTTTGGAATATTCATGAACAAGAAGAAGGAGTATTTGATTTTGAGGATAATAATGATGTGGCCGAATTTTGTCGTATAGCACAAAAAAATGGTATGTATGTAATAGTTAGACCTGGTCCATATGTGTGTGCTGAATGGGAAATGGGAGGCTTACCATGGTGGCTTTTAAAACATAAAGACATAAAATTACGTGAAGAAGATCCATATTTTATGGAGCGTGTTAAAATTTTTGAATCAAAAGTTGGTGAACAGCTGTCACCATTAACAATACAAAATGGTGGTCCTATAATTATGGTTCAAGTTGAAAATGAATATGGTTCATATGGTGAAAACAAATCATATGTATCTAAGATTCGGGATATTGTTAAAGAGTCTGGTTTTAATAAGGTTGCACTATTCCAATGTGATTGGAGCTCAAATTTTGAAAAGAATGGTCTAGATGATATGATATGGACAATGAATTTTGGTACAGGAGCTAATATAGATGACCAATTTAAACGTTTAAAACAATTACGTCCAAATTCTCCTTTAATGTGTTCTGAATTCTGGTCTGGATGGTTTGACAAGTGGGGAGGTAAGCATGAAACACGTCCTGCATCAGAGATGGTACAAGGAATAAAAGACATGTTAGATAGAAATATATCATTTTCATTGTATATGACACATGGTGGAACTTCTTTTGGGCACTGGGCAGGAGCAAATTCTCCTGGTTTTTCGCCTGATGTAACAAGTTATGATTATGATGCTCCTATAAATGAATATGGTCATCCTACAGATAAGTATTTTGAATTGCGAAATCTATTACAAGAATATTCTCAAAATCAATTGCCAAAAATTCCTAAAACTTTCCCAATCATTACTATACCTACAATAGAATTTTCAGAATATGCTCCATTGTTTGATAATCTACCACAGCCCATTCGAACAGAACAAATACGTACAATGGAAGAATTTGATCAAGGATGGGGTTCCATACTTTATAGCACTTCTCTCCCAGAAATTAAAAATCAAAGCAAATTAACTATTAAAGATGGCCATGATTTTGTTCAAGTTTTCCTTAATAAAAAGTATATTGGTTCTCTTGATAGACGTATGGGTGATAAAGATATTGTTCTTCCATCATGTTCCAAGGGTGCAAAACTTGATATTTTAGTTGAAGCCATGGGACGTATTAACTTTGGTAGAGCAATAAAAGATTTTAAAGGCATTGTTGGTTCTGTTAATTTAACAATGGATATCGATGGAAATGATTTTACAGCAAGTCTTAAGAATTGGGACACTTACCTAATTCCAGATAAATATGATTTTTATAACCAAGTAGATTTTAAACCATTAAATGAAACAAAAATAAGAGATAAAATAGGACAGCGTGTTCCTGGAGTATATAAAGCATCATTTAATTTAAAGAAAACTGGTGATACCTTTCTAAATTTTGAAACGTTTGGCAAAGGATTAGTATATGTTAATGGTAAAGGTTTAGGGAGAATCTGGGATATAGGTCCTCAACAAACTATTTTTGTACCTGGGTGTTGGCTAAAGCAAGGCTTAAATGAAATTATTGTTTTTGATATTGTTGGTCCGAAAGAAGCTGTTACTGAAGGCCTAAATAAACCAATTATAGATAAATTACTTATAGTTGAACCTCCAATTCATCGTAAGGATGGAGAAAGTCTAGATTTAAGTAATGAAGATCCAGTAGTAACGGGAACGTTTGCTAAAGGTAATGGCTGGCAAGAAGTAAAATTTAATTCTAAACAAGCCGGTAGATATGTTTGCATTGAGGCACTTAATTCTTATGACAATAATGATTTTGCGTGTATAGCTGAATTATATTTACTAGATGAAAATGGTGAACGCATTTCCCGGGAACCATGGAAAATATGTTATGCAGATTCAGAAGATATTACAACTGGTAATAAAGCTGGTGATAAAATTTATGATTTGCAAGAATCAACTTATTGGAGTACTGTTAAAGGCGTTGCTTTCCCCCACTCTATTATAATTGATTTGGGAAAAAATCATACAATTAGTGCATTGCAATATCTTCCAAGAATGGAAGCAAATGTTCCTGGTGGAATTAAAGACTATAGGATTTATATTAAACAAGATGTTTTTAAATATTAATTCATTTTCTTATAAAAATAGGGTATTTCATTTGAAATACCCTATTTTTATTATATTATACATTTTTACATAACTTACAGTTTGTCATTATATTCATTGTAGAACCATTTAACGTAGCAGAAATCTTGACGATGAGGTAAGTCAGAATTCTTAGGGTAGATTCTGTATGCAAGTTTGAATGCACCTGCATTTGGAAGTTGGAGAGCTCCTGAGAATGTGAAAAGATTTCCATCTCTGTTTGTGACATTAAATTGCTGAATGTAAGCAATATGCTCTTTCCCTTCGTCGTCGTTTTGCATAACAACCAATTCCAGACCAATAACATCATCTAATCCTTGTTCGTCAATAACAAAACTGATTTCATATTTTTTACCACTAACAAATTGTCCTGCCATTACTTGCTCTTTGCGATTAACAGAAACAACATTAATATTATCCCATCGTTCAGCAACTTGTTCTTTCCAGAGTGCTATTGACTTGGCTTTCATAAAATTGTCTTTCAATAGTAATTTTGCACGTGTAGCTAGTGGGTTGTAGAACTTCGTATAATAATCATCTAATTGACGTTTCATTGTATAATGTGGCGCTACTTGTGCAATTGAATTCTTGATAGTGCGAATCCATCCTTCACTATATCCTTTTGAATTTCTGGCATAATATAATGGTAGGATTTCATTTTCAAGAAGTGAATATATTGTAGCAGCGTCTAATTGGTCTTGTTGCTCCTGATTTTGATATGTGCGTTTTTCTGTTAAAGCCCAGCCGGCACCTTCACGATATCCTTCTAACCACCATCCGTCAAGAACTGAAAAATTTACAACACCATTCATTAATGCTTTTTCGCCAGATGTTCCAGATGCTTCTAGTGGACGTGTAGGAGTGTTCATCCAAATATCAACACCTGTTACAAGACGGCGGGCTAATTTCATATCATAATTTTCAAGAAAAATTATCTTGCCTAAGAACTCTGGGCGCCTGCTAATTTCATATATTTTCTTTATAAGTCCTTGTCCTGCTCCATCATGTGGATGTGCTTTACCTGCAAATAGAAATTGTACGGGATAATTTGGATTGTTAACAATTTTTGCAAGCCTATCAATGTCAGAAAATAATAAATGTGCTCGTTTGTAGGTTGCAAAACGGCGAGCAAAACCAATTAATAGAGCATTAGGATTTATTTTTTCAAGTAAAGATACAATTCTTGATGGGTCACCTTGGTTTTTCAACCAATCTTCTTTGAAAGCATTTTTGATATAGTCTATTAATTTCAATTTTAGCGATTGGCGTGTTTTCCAAATTTCTGCATCTGGAACATTGTATATGCTTTCCCATAAATTAGCGTTAGATTGATCCTTATAGTATGACGCATCAAAATGTTTAGAATACAATGTTTTCCATTCTGATGCAGACCATGTTGGAAAATGAACTCCATTGGTCACATAGCCCACATTATCCAACTCTTCAGGAAAATAACCTTTCCAAATACCACTAAACATATCTTTAGACACTTTACCATGTAGCCAGCTAACACCATTTACCCATGAAGATGTTTTACATGCAAAAGTAGACATGCAGAATCGTTCACTATGATCTTCAGGATTAGTACGTCCCATACCAATAAACTCATCCCATGAAATATGTAAACGATCGGCATAAGGACCCATATATTTACCAAATAATCCTTCGTCAAAATAATCGTGACCAGCCGGAACTGGTGTATGCACTGTATATAAAGATGTTGTTCTAACAACTTCTAGTGCTTCGTTAAAAGTGAGCCCTTGTTCAATATAATCAACTAGTCTTTGGACATTGCAGAGGGCTGCATGGCCTTCATTACAATGATATATATCCTTATGAATTCCAAGTTTTTTTAACGTTAAGATACCGCCAATTCCAAGCAAAATTTCCTGCTTTAAACGATTTTCCCAATCACCACCATAAAGATTGTGAGTTATTGAACGATCGAATTCACTATTCATTTCGTTGTCGGTATCAAGGAGATATAGTTTGATTCTACCAACATTAACTCTCCATACGTAAGCGTGAACAGTGTAATTATTATATGGCACATCAACAACAAGTGGCTGTCCATCTGAATCTAGCTGACGTTCTATTGGTAGTTCTCCAAAATTCTGAGCTTCATATTTTGCAACTTGATCACCACCCATTGATAATGTTTGGGTAAAATATCCAAAACGATATAGGAATCCTATAGCACACATGTCTACATTAGAGTCAGATGCTTCTTTAAGATAATCTCCTGCCAAAATACCTAATCCACCAGAATAAATCTTTAGGACATGACTCAATCCGTATTCCATGCATAAATATGCAACAGAAGGACGTTTGGAATCTGGCTTAACATCCATGTATTTCCTAAAATCTTTGTATATTTTATTTACTCTTTTGACAATTGCTTCATCTTTGGCCAGATTCTCCATTGTAGAATAATTCATTCTGGAAAGGAATAGGACAGGGTTCTGACCCACTTTTTTCCATAATGCTTTATCCATGTCTTGGAAGAGATGGCCTACTTCTGAATTCCATGACCACCACATGTTGTGAGCAATTTCATCCAGAGGTTTTAAAACTTCAGGAATTGACGACCTGACGCTAATTTCTTTCCATGTAGGAGTGTTTGCGTTACTTGCTTTAATAATCATTTTTTTTCTTTTAATATGATATTGTTAAATTTTAAATAAATTGCTTAATTATAAAGAATGTTGATTTCGGTTTTTTGCCTTTCTTAATGCATAATCATAAGCTTGATAATAATACTTAATAAAATTTTTCCATAATGCATGATTCGCAATTAATGAAGCATTTTTACGAATGCGTGCAATGGATGAATTATCCATTCTCAATAGCTTAATTATAGTATTTTTAATTTCTTCAGATACTTCTGCACTATTATAATCAGAACGATGAATGACCTTAACCCCATCTTCCAACTCCGCTTCTTTTCCTTTCATTTTGTTTACCCAAAGTCCAAAACCAGATAAATCGGTAGTTATGCATGGGACATGAAATGCTACGCTTTCCATTGGTGTGTAACCCCACGGTTCATAGTATGATGGATAAACACATAAATCCATTCCTATAAGCATATCATAATAATCAATATTAAAAATACCATCCTTACCATCTAAATAACAAGGAACAAAAATGGCTTTAACATTTTCATCAACATTATTGTACATATTGAGCCAATTCATCTGATTTAGCACATTATCATTCTCTTGATTATATAGATTATGCGTAATTCTTTTATCAATAGATGAATTATATGTTTTTTTTCTATCATGAATTCGCGATTTCAATTCTGGCAAAGGACATTTCATCCATGCAGGAACCAAAATTAATGCTAATACAGATTTATTAATTCTCTTATCACTTCTAAGTCTGTTTATTGCATCTACAAATAAATCAATACCTTTATTTTTGTATTCATATCTTCCACCTATACTTACAATTAATGTGTCATCTTTTAAATTGTCATTCATTAATGCATTTGCAACTGTTAGTATTGTTTTGCGAGCTTTTTTTCTTGATTTATCAAATGGGTCTCCCTGTTGTGGCACGAAATCAGCTTCAAAACCATTCATAAGAACTATATCAGCATCTTTTTCAAGTAGTTGTTTACATTCTCTAGCAGTAATATCGCTGACTGTTGTAAAACAATCTACATTTTGAGCTGCAACTTTTTCAACAGAATGCTTTGATTGAACATTTAATTCAAAGGCCATTTGATCACCGTTGTATGATGACAAATAATCATAAAGAGGTTTGTTATTTCCTGCAATTGCTCGTCCAACTGTTGTGGCATGTGTAGTAAAAATTGTTGCAATTGATGGAACATTACTTTTCAAGTATAAGGCTCCCATTGCTGTCATCCATTCATGTGCTTGATAAATAATTTTGTCTTTGCTTGTGAATCCAAAAAAAATGTAAAAACTTTCAACAACCATAGACGCGGCTATTGAAAACATTGAGGCTTCGTCATAATCTCCATATGCATGTAACGAATCAACACCATATTGTTCCCAGGCCTTACCATAAATTTGGTTTTTTTTAGGATAAAGTTGTTGAAAGTCAACAAGAATTGCAATTGGTTTACCAGGAACCTTCCATCGTCCAATTCGGATGTCTAATTTGTCATTTTTAATAGCATGTTTTTTCCATGAGTTTAATAATGACTTGGATTCTTCAAAAAGAGGATTAGATTTATTTATCCATAAATCAGGACCAATAAAAAAAATTTTATCTTTAAACTTGTCTTGTAATGTTTTAGCACGTGTAGATAAAACGGTGTAAATACCCCCAACCTTATTGCATACTTCCCATGAAGATTCAAAAATGTAATCTGGGGACAATAATTTCTTAGACATCTATTTTTACCTTAAAAAATTTTCAAATTTTTTGCAAATTTACTGAAATAATTTGAGTTATTAAATATAAATTCGTATTTTATTAAAAAAAGCATTTTATTTATAAATTTGAACTGAAAAAAATATTGAAAAAGCTATGTAAGATTACAAAAATGGGGTTTGTTATATCAACAAACCCCATTTTAATTATTTTAACTTAGCTAAAGATTCTTTTAGTGTAGTAATCTTGGAAATAGCATCTAATTGTTTTTTCTTTTCTAATTCTACAACCTTTGCAGGCGCATTATTGATAAAGTTATTATTAGATAGTTTTTTCTCTACGCCCATAAGAAAATTTTGGAGACGTCTAATTTCTGTTTCGATTTTAATAATTTCACTTTCTTTATCAATCAGATTTCCAATAGGAACAGCATACTCTGTTGTTTCAACTAAAAAAGTAGAAGAGTCATCGCTTTTGACATCGGTAACAATAATGTTAGACAGTCCGGCCATTTTAATTAATATGTCATTTAAATGACTTAAAGAATTCTCACCAATAACTTCTAACAATAACTTTTCCTTTTGTGCGATGTTCTTTTGGTTTCTTATTTTACGAATGTTGGAAATAACAGATTTGACTTTATTAACATCATTAATTAACTTTAATTCTTTATCAGTTGGAATAGGCAACTTTAATGTTGTAATCATAATACTTTCATCGTTATTCCTTTTATAAATATTATGCCATATTTCTTCAGTAATAAAAGGCATAAATGGATGAATCATCTTCATAAGGATATCGAAGAAAGACAAAGTGGCTTCCATTGTTTTTTTATCAATGGCTTTTTTATACTCAGGTTTAATAATTTCTAGATACCAGCCAGAAAATTCGTCTGTAAATAATTTAAATACTGACATTAACGCATCACTTAAACGATATTTAGAATATAATTCTTCAACTTCGTGATATGTTTGCTTAAGTTGAGCATTAAACCATTCGATAGCTACTTTTGATACTTCTGTCTGAGGGATATCCTCTATTGGCAAACTTTTAATTAATCTAAAAGCATTCCATATCTTATTACAGAAAGCAGCACCATTTTGACATAATTTGACGTCAAATAAAATGTCATTTCCAGCAGGAGCACATAGAAGCATTCCCATTCTAACGCCATCTGCTCCATATTTATTAATAAGTTCAAGTGGATCTGGTGAGTTTCCCAGTGATTTGGACATTTTTCGTCCTATTTCATCTCTAACGATACCAGTGAAATATACATTTTTGAATGGCATTTTTCCAGTGTACTCATAACCAGCCATTATCATTCTAGCAACCCAGAAGAAAATTATATCAGGTCCTGTTACCAAATCTGAAGTAGGATAATAATATTTCATCTCTTCATTATCTGGATTGGAAATTCCATTGAATAATGAAATGGGCCATAACCATGAAGAGAACCAAGTATCTAAAGCATCTTCATCTTGATGAAGATCCGATATTGTTAGATTCTCATCTCCTGTTTTCTTTTTAGCTAATATTAATGCATCTTCTAATGATTCCGCAACAACAAACCCACCTTGGGGTAAATAGTATGCTGGAATACGATGACCCCACCATAGTTGACGACTAATACACCAATCTTTAATATTTTCTAACCAATTTTTATATGTGACTTTATACTTAGATGGATAGAATTTAATTTCATCGTTCATCACTGGAGGTAATGCCAAGTCTGCAAAATGTTTCATTGACAAAAACCATTGCATTGAAAGTTTTGGCTCAATGGCCACATTGCTACGTTCTGAATAACCAACTTTATTAGTATAATCTTCTACTTTTTCAAGTAAACCAGCTTTTTTTAAATCTACCTCAATTTGTTTCCTAACATCAAAACGATCCATTCCTGAATATAATTCAGCTGCATCACTAAGAGACCCGTCATCATTAAAAATATCGATACTTGGTAAATTATATTTATCACCAAGCATATAATCATTAACATCATGAGCTGGAGTTACTTTCAGGCATCCTGTTCCAAAATCAACGTCAACATATTCATCCTCAATTACAGGGATAACTCTATTTACAAGAGGGACAACAACTTTTTTACCTGACAACCATTTGTTTTTAGGATCATTAGGATTAATACACATTGCAGTATCTCCCATAATAGTTTCTGGACGTGTAGTCGCTACAACTGCATAATATCCTATTTCATCTTTATGAATAACTTCTCCTTCAATATGGGATGGCTTAACATCTGCTTGTTCGGATAATCTATATTTTAAATAATAAAGCTTTGAATGTTCTTCTCTGTAAATAACTTCTTCATCGGACAGAGCTGTTTTAGCTTTGGGGTCCCAATTAACCATCCTTACTCCCCTGTATATTAAACCCTTATTATATAAATCAACAAATACCTTGATAACCGATTTTGAACGTTCTTCATCCATTGTAAATGAAGTGCGATTCCAATCACATGAAGCTCCAAGTCGTCTGAGTTGTTTTAAAATAATACCTCCATGTTCTTTTGTCCAGTCCCATGCATGTTCCAAGAAGGCCTCTCTTGAAAGATCAGTTTTTTTTATTCCTTTCTCAGCAAGACGATTAACAACTTTTGCCTCTGTTGCAATAGACGCATGGTCGGTACCTGGTACCCAACAAGCATTTTTACCATCCATTCTAGCTTTACGAATTAAAATATCTTGAATGGTCTCATTAAGCATGTGACCCATATGCAAGACTCCAGTCACATTTGGGGGTGGTATTACTATTGTATAAGGTTCTCGACTATCAGGTTTAGATGAGAATAAATTATTATTCTCCCAGAAATCATACCATTTCCTTTCGATGTCAGAAGGATTGTAGTTCTTAGCTAATTCCATTTATTATTAAAGTATTCAATAATTATTAATTTTGCAAATTTACGTAAAAATAGTGAAAAATTAGTATTTCTTATTAAAGTTTTTAAGTCATATTCCATTAATATGGAAAATAAGAATAATAAATAATAAAGATTAGTAACCAGTTAATACTTAAATAATAATGTATTAATTAATTATGATGATATGGTTCATTATTTATTATTGTCATTGCACGATATAATTGTTCTAAAAAAATGACGCGTACCATTTGGTGTGAGAATGTCATCTTTGAAAGTGAAATCATTTCGTTTGCTCTATTATATATTTTATCAGAAAAGCCGTATGGACCTCCTATAATAAATACGAGCCTTTTTGTAGACGTATTCATTTTTTTTCCAAGCCATGTTGCAGTATCAACACTTGTTCTTTCTTTTCCATGTTCATCTAAAAGAATAACTGTGTCATTAACTGTTAGTAATTTAGATATAGACAGTCCTTCCATGATTTTTTGCTGATCTCGTGACATATTCTTATTATTTCTTAGATCGGGAATGGTAAGGATGCTGAATCCAATATTATAATGTTTAAGTCTATCAGCATATTTTAATATTAAATTGTCTATATCTTTCTCGGAGGTTTTTCCAACAAAAATAAGTAATACTTTCATCTTAATACGTCTTTAACGCCTTTAACAGCTTTTATTTTTTTTATAATAGATTTTAGTTTTATATTATCATCGATTTGAATAGTTAATGTACCTGAAAAGAGGCCATCTTCAGCGGAACGAATATTGATGCTTCTGAGTAAAACATTTGATTCTTTAGATAAAATAGACGTAATATTATTAACTATACCAATGTCATCATTACCAATAACCATTAGAGTAACAGCATATAGACTATTTCCTTTCCCCGACCATCTGGCAGGTAGAACACGATATGACATCAACTCTTTTAATCTTTTAGCATTGGGACAATTATCTCTATGAATCTTAATACCTCTTCCAGATGTTACAAATCCAAATATGTTATCACCATATATAGGGTTGCAACATTTTGCTAAAGAATAATCAACACCTTTTACATTCTTGTCTATTACAAGCATGTCCTTATATGCAGTCTCGTTATAATCAGAATGCTGAACATAGTCTTCAGCACTATGTTGAGGAACTATTTCATATGTGTCTCCATTATTTTTATTTAATGCATTCTCATATTTTTCGATAAATAAATTAATATCAATGACAGATTCATTTAATGCACTATAAAAATCCAGTACATGTTTATATCCCATTCGCTTTATGAGTTTCATCATGATGGACTCATCGTATGGTAATTTTCTATTTTTTAATTTTCTGCCTATCGTTTCTCTTGCATATGATGCAGATTTAAGTTCTTGTTCTTTAAGCTGTTGTTTTATCTTGCTTCTGGCTTTTGCTGTTTTGGCAAATGCAAGCCAATCACGTTTAGGAGTTTGTTTGATATTGGTTAAAATCTCTACTTGATCACCACTTTTTAGGATTGTTCTTAATGATACATTTTTACCATTTACTCTACCTCCATTACAATGAGAACCAATATTTGTGTGAATGGCGTATGCAAAATCCAAAACGGATGAACCTTGTGGTAATTTAAATAGGTCACCTTTGGGTGTAAAAACAAATACATCATCGTTGTATATATCTACTTTAAATTGATTCTCGATACTATACTCACCATTACTACTAAGTTCAAGAGACATTCTGATATCTTTCAACCATTCTTCTATTTTTGCACCACTATCTTTAACCCCTTTGTATCTCCAATGCGCTGCAATGCCTTTTTCCGCTATTTCATCCATTCGTTCTGAGCGAATTTGAACTTCAACCCATTTCCCCTCTGGCCCCATAACAGTTATATGAAGACTTTCGTAGCCGTTGCTCTTAGGAACAGAAATCCAATCGCGTAATCTTTTTGTATTAGGTATATACATATCCGTGATAATTGAATATACTCTCCAACAATCGGCTTTTTCATTCTTTATTTCAGAATCTATAATAATTCGTATGGCAAACAAATCGTAAATGTTATTAAATCCACATTTCTGTTTAATCATTTTTTGCCAAATGGAATGAATAGATTTTGTTCGTCCTTTTATATGATAATTTAATCCTTCTTTATTTAATCTTTCCTCTATTGGTTCAATAAATCTGTTTATATATTCATCACGAGATTTTTTTGTTGCATTTAAATTGTATTTAATCTCATAATACTTTTCTGGTTCAAGGTATTTCAAAGACAAATCTTCGAGTTCAGACTTAATCAAATACAACCCTAATTTGTGCGCCAAAGGAGCATATAAAGAACTGGCTTCTTTTGCTATTTGTTTTCTTTCATTATCATCTCCCCTATCCTTTATTTGTCGCATTAAATTGACACGTTCTGCTATAATTATAAAAACGGCTCTCATGTCTTGAGCAAATATCATAAGAAGATCTCTGAAGTTATCTGTATCAATAACTGGATTATTATCGTATAGTTTGTTTACTTTTGACAGTCCTTCCAATATTAAAACTATTTCTTGTCCAAAAAATAATTTTGTCTTTTCTATATTTATTTTCTGGGACATAAAAAGATGTTTTAATAATATACTAATTATTGATGTTTTACTATAACCTATTTCTTTAATATAAATAATAGCCGTCTGTATATTCATTAGCAAAGGATTCATATCGAATTGATTATTTTGCGGGAAATCAAAGCTAATGGAATCAAAATACATGTTCTCAATAATATCAAGCTTTATATCATCAGCATGGTTACTGATTATCTTTTTTAGTTGATTAAAAGCCTCTTTGTATATAATCAATTTTTCTTCCATAAATAATCGGGAAATATAGGAATAATGTAATGAGGTATTGCATAAGTAAATACAACCATATAAAAATTTATGCAAAGTTAAAAAATAATCATATTACTTTAAAATTATGAAAAAAAAATGTATATTTGTAATTAAAATAAATAAAACTATTGTAATTAACTTTTAACTGAATATTGAATAACTATGCTTAATCCAAATGACTTTAATCAAATAGAGGCAAAAGGTATGACTATTGAACAATTCAATACTCAACTTCAAGCATTAAAAGATGGTTTTCCTTATTTAAAACTATATGCAGAAGCAACAACAAAACACGGTATTGTTACTCCAAATGAAGCAGACCACATTCATTCTACTAAAGCCTGGGAAAGATATTTACAGACTGGTCATACAATAGTAAAATTTGTTCCTGCTAGTGGTGCTGCTAGTCGTATGTTTAAGGACTTATTTTCATATCTTAATGGTTCAAAAGATATTCTTGATAATGATTTTATTATTAAATTTTTTGATAATATAGAAAATTTTGCTTTTTATTCTGATTTAAATTCCATTTGTGTTATTAATGAGGGAAAAAACATAAATGAATTATTAAATAATAAAGATTATAAGCGAATTATTAACAATTTATTAAATACCCCTGGACTAGGATATGGACAACTTCCTAAAGGATTATTGAAATTTCATAAATATAAAGATGAAGTTCGAACACCACTAGAAGAACATCTTGTTGAAGGAGCATTGTATGCAAAAGATTCAAATAATATCGTTAATGTACATTTTACTGTTTCAAAAGAGCATCGTGAATTGTTTGCAACACTGGTTAATAATATAATAGATAAATATTCCGAAATGTTCGGGGTTATTTACAATATAAACTTTTCTGAACAAAAGCCATCAACGGATACTGTTGCTGTTAATCCAGACAATACTCCTTTCCGTAACGAAGATGGTTCTATTTTGTTTAGACCTGGAGGGCATGGGGCCTTAATTGAAAATTTAAATGATATCGATGCAGATATTGTATTTATAAAAAATATTGATAATGTAGTTCCTGATAAATATAAAGATGATACAGTTATATATAAAAAAATACTGGCAGGTGTATTAGTACGCATTCAGCAAAAAATATTCAATTATCTTGAATTAATTGATGGTGGAAATATTTCTAAGTCACAAATCGATGAGATTTTAAGTTTCATGAAAGATGAGCTTTTCATAATTAATCCACAAATGGATAATATCGAGGACAAAAATCTTGTTGAATATTTAAAATCTAAATTAGACAGACCAATACGGGTTTGTGGTATGGTTAAGAATGTAGGTGAGCCAGGTGGAGGTCCTTTTTGGGCATATAATAACGATGGCTCCATTTCTCTTCAAATTTTAGAAAGTTCACAAATAGACAATAGCAACAAAGAATACCTTAAAATGTTTACTGAAGGTACTCATTTCAATCCTGTTGATATTGTGTGCGGTTTAAAAAATTACAAAGGCAATCGCTTTGACCTACGAAAATATGTAGATCATGCAACAGGTTTTATTTCCAATAAGTCAAAGGATGGCAAAGAATTAAAGGCTCTTGAACTCCCTGGCTTATGGAATGGTTCTATGAGTGATTGGACTACGATATTTGTTGAAGTGCCATTAAGCACATTTAATCCAGTTAAAACAGTTAATGATTTGTTGAGAAAAGAACACCAATAAAACAAAAAGGTATTTACATATTAAGTGTTTTCTTAAAATGTAAATACCTTTTAAATATTTATCCATTATATTATATTAGTTTTAGCTATAAATTCTTTATAAATCTTTTTATGGTAATTTGAGGGTTATCATAATACCACCAAAATGTGTTACCATATTTTCTTCTGGTTTTATTGGACCAAGCAACAGAATCTTTTTCACTGGCTTTTAATTCTAAATATTCATTATATTGTTTTAGCATCAATGTGTCTTCAAGGTCTGGATAAATCATGACTAATGCCTCTCTATAAGATTTCGGCAAAGTTTCTGTTTTAACTATGCTATCATCTCTTATGTTGAAGTTATATACATTATTAATTTTATTTTTAAAAAGCTCCAAATCACGTTCCAGTAACAAACTACATAATGTATATTCATCTATCCGTCTTTTCATTTCTTTAATATACTTATATCTCTTTTCTACTTCAATTTTTAGAGAGTCTGGGTTGTTGGATTTATATAATTCTATACTCATTAATGAATCAAAGATAATTTGTTGTCTATTTATAGCTTCATTAAATAATTGTTCTGTAGATGTAATGTTTTTAAGATTGTAAATTCCAAGGTATGAACATATATCTCTTACATCTACCCGATAATTCGATTGGTCTATATCATAAAGACATAACAACCCTTCTTTTCCATAATATTGTGGATAATCATATAATTTATCTGGTAATTGCCTAAGTCTTGAAAGAGCATACATGCGTAAATTTGTTAGTCTACGATTAGAAGACAGGGATTTTTTTCCAACATGCAATGCCTCATTGTATTTTCCCATTTTTATAAGTCTTTCAACTTTCATTTCATATAATTCTGTATCACTAGTAGAGTTTATTGAACCAGACAAAAGAAATAAAATAAAAAAAACAAGAAAATTTGATAGTAGAAAAGAAAGTAATTTATGTTGGGTATTATGACTGAAAAGATGTTTCCTTATATCGTAAGACCATTTGTTTAATAAATATGTAAAAAATAATGTTAGTGGAATACCAAGCCACCACCATCCTAAATTAATATGTTGAGTAGTGGAAACAAATATATCACATAAAACAACCAAAAACATAAATGATGGTATATATGTTAAAGCATAAAAATGTAATGATGTTATAAATATACGTTGTGTTAATAATTGAATTATTTTTAATAATAATGTAATAATAAGTGCACCCCAAAAAATGGAATAAATAGTTCTACCATCAGAAAGAATAAATTGTAGCTTTGCTATATATTCGCCTTGAATAAAATAAAGATATAAAAAAGAAAAAGCAATAAAAAGACTAGAGCAAACGTGTTTTACGATGCTAGCATATTTATTATCATTAGAATCCATCTTATTAAAAGATTTTGATGAAAAGAAATTAATCAGCTTTTTGAAGGACCACAGCACTTCTTGCTGGTATATACAATTTTAGCCATCCTTTACCATCTCTTTCATATATTGGATCATAATTAGTGTAATGAGTTAGTGTGTCATCAGCAAAATCATTACCGCCATATTTTTTTGAATCTGAATTCAATATAACATTATATGAACCTTGTGGTACAATAAAACCATAGTCCGTAAATGAAATGGTTGGGTTGAAATTAAACACAAAAAGTAAATCTCCTCTAAAAAATGCTAAAATTTGGTCGCTATCATTATGCCAGACTTCAACTACAGGCGTTTTTTGGAATGCTTTTACTTTTTTAATCATTTTTATCATATCAGCATCGAAATCACCTAAGTAATGATAACACAACTCATGATTATCTACCAGATTCCATTGACGTTTAGCATATTTATAACTCCACCCATTACCTTCTCTTGGAAAATCAATCCATTCAGGATGCCCGAACTCATTTCCCATAAAAGTTAAATAACCACCATTTATAGTAGAAGCTGTTAATAATCTAATCATCTTGTGCAGGGCAATGCCTCTATTGACTACTAAATTTTCGTCACCCTTCTTAAAATGCCAATACATGTCAGCATCTATTAGCCTGAAAACTATTGTTTTGTCTCCAACTAAGGCTTGGTCGTGACTTTCTACATAAGATATTGTTTTTTCATCAGAACGTCTGTTGGTAGTTTCCCAAAACATTGAAGATGGTTTCCACTCCTCATCCCTTAATTCTTTGATGGTTTTAATCCAATAGTCTGGAATATTCATAGCCATTCTGTAATCAAATCCATATCCTCCATTTTTAAAGGGAGCTGCTAATCCTGGCATACCACTAACTTCTTCTGCAATAGTTATAGCTTTTGAGTTAACTTCATGAATTAATATATTTGCCAAAGTAAGATATGCTATTGCTTCATCATCTTGATGTCCGTTATAATAGTCTCCATATCCGCTGAAAGACTCTCCTAGGCCATGACTGTAATATAGCATAGATGTTACTCCATCAAAGCGAAAACCATCAAAATGAAATTCTTCCAACCAATATTTACAATTTGACAATAAAAAGTGTATCACTTCATTTTTTCCATAATCAAAACATAGTGAATCCCATGCAGGATGTTCTCTTCGGCTTCCTTTATTAAAGAATTGGCAAGGGTCGCCAGCATAATTACCCAATCCTTCTACTTCATTTTTAACGGCATGGGAATGAACTATATCCATTATTACGGCAACTCCGTTTTTATGTGCTTCGTCAATTAACTCTTTCAGTTCTTCTGGAGTTCCAAACCTGCTTGAAGGTGCAAAAAAACTAGAAACATGGTAACCAAAGCTTCCATAATAAGGGTGTTCAGCTATTGCCATTATTTGCAAACAATTATAACCAGCTTTTACAACCCTTGGTAATATGTTTTCTTTAAACTCTTTGTAAGTCCCAACCTTCTCGGCATCCTGTGCCATACCTATGTGACATTCATATATAAACAACGGGTTGGTATTTGGCTTAAAAGATTTCTTTTTCCAAACATATTCCATTTTTGGAGCCCAAACCTGAGCAGAAAAAATCTTGGTACTATCATCTTGTACTACACGATTAGCCCAAGCAGGAATACGTTCACCACATCCACCATCCCAATAAATTTTTAGTTTATATAGCTGTTCGTGTTTAATAGCAGATTTAGGCATCTTTAATTCCCAGATACCATTATTAATATTTTTTAATTTGTATTTCTCATTCTCCTGCCAATTATTGCAATCACCTATTAAATAAATTTCTTTAGCATTAGGTGCCCATTCACGAAATACCCATCCTTTTGATAATTTATGAAGGCCAAAATACATATATCCAGTTGCAAAATCAGACAATGATATTTTACCATTATTAGTCAATTCAGATAATTTATATAATACATGTTCATGACGTCCACGTATTGCGTCTTCATAAGGTTCAAGCCATGAGTCATTCTTAACTAAACCGATGTGTTTGGGTTTAACTGATTTATTGATGGTGTTGTTCATATTAAATAAAATATATAAGGTTAACAAATAATCTTAAGTTATAATTGTACTTTAAAAACAATTTTTTTTAATTTTTTATTGTTAGATATGCCTGGAGCGTGTCCATCTTGTTGAAAAAATATAGCAAATTCACCAAGATTTACATTTATGAACTGCTCTGGAATATCATCGTAGAACGTAATATCATTTTCTTCACTATAAGGCATTGGAGTAAGTTTGTCACGTGGAATGAAACCCATTGTTTCGACATCTGTTAATGGAATTTGAATGTCTATCATTTTATCGTGAGTTTCAATTTTTGCTTGTTCTTTTGACTTTCCACAAATAGTACTAACACTAGCATAAACTATTTTACCATCAATTTCATAAATGCCGTCTGATAAAGACATTAAATCGTTGCTTTTAATAAAATTAACAACTTTATTGATATTAGGAATCAAAAATATGTATTTTTTTAGATTTGTAATTGTATCAATTATCATAATTTAAAATTATTAAAATTAATTAAAATTTGTAACTGTATCAATTCTGCCATTTCTGTAGGCACCTTTTCTTATAATCTTGCCATTTTTATCTTTCTCAATAAAATTACCATCTCTGACATCATTAATGTAAGATCCTTCAAAACGAATCCCATCAACATTTACTTCTATAGCATCACCATGTTTTAACCCATTTTTAAATTTGCCTCTAAACCTGGAACCATCATGCATTGTAATTACACCATTACCATTCATCAGTCCATTTAACCAATCTCCATCATAAACATCACCCTCTGATGATGTATATTTACCTCTTCCGTTATATCGGTCTTCATTCCACATACCATCATATTTCGAGCCGTCTGGCCATGTGTAAATACCATGACCACACATTTTCCCGTTTTTAAATTCACCTACGTATTTCCTATGATCTGCATAAGAGAAAATACCTTGACCATGTCGTTCTCCATTAAGATATCCACCTTCATACTTATCACCATTCTTAAATGTATAAATACCTTGCCCGTTTGTCATGTCATTTTTCCAATCTCCAATATATTTATCACCATTTGCATAGAAATAGGTCCCCTTTCCTTGGCGTTTATCATCCACCCAATTACCTGAATATGTGTTTCCATCTTTCCAGTCAATAATACCCTGACCATTTTTTTTGTCATTTTTCCATTCACCATCGTATTCTGCACCATTAGCCCATACATATTTACCATTTCCTGAGCGAATATCTCGGTCCCAATTACCATTATAAATATCACCGTTGTAATAATACATTATTCCATGTCCATGTTGGTAATCAATATACCATAATCCTACATATTTATTCTTATTTGCAAAATAATATGTACCTTGACCATTCTGATGATCGTTAGTCCAGTTGCCTTCATAACGTTCACCGTCTACAAACGAATAGATGCCATACCCTTCTCTCTTACCTTTGACATATTCTCCCTCATATACATCGTTTGTTAAAAAAGTAGTTTTACCTTTGCCATTCGGCTTACCATTTGATAATTCTCCATAATATATGTATTTATCTTTAAATGTATACGTACCAATTGATTTTCTTTGAGCTGAGATGCTTGTAGAACAAATAAAAAAAAGGATTAATAATAATAGACCGTTAGAATGTTTCATTATAATAAGTGTTTTAATTATAATACAAAATTATATAAAAAAAAGGAAAAAACAAAATACATTAAGTTTTATTAAGGTTATCTTTAATTAATGAATAAAGTTTAACCTTTAAAATAAAAAAACGATTCAGAAAAACTGAATCGTTTTATAAAATGACCTTTAAAATCTTATTTTAAAGAATAGGCATAAGGATCTTTGTCATCTCCTGTTTCTGAAACAACGAGTTTGTCTTCACGTAGTAGCCAACCAATACCAAGATTAAAATCTTTTTCGTTTAGTTTCGTTGTTTTTTTGATTTGTTTAAATGTTAAACTAGATTGTGCAACATCAATTGCGTTCCAAATAATTCCAGCAATATTGCCAGCTTTTTCCTGCAACATATTCCTTTAAATTAATTTGTTAAACAATTACCCGATTGGGATTACCTTAAAAAAACTGTGCAAATTTATAAATTATTCATTTACCGAAAAAATTATTATGAAAAAATCATTAAATATTTACAAGTTTTATGTTACAATTTAACCTTTATTAACTATGTTTTGTAAAAATGTGTGCGCACACAAAAGGTTATAGGGCAGAAGAAATATAGAGTTGCATCATTGCAATTGCTTTATCATTATTACCTCCATTTGGAATTATTATATCAGCATATTGTTTAGTGGGCTCAATAAATTCATCGTGCATTGGTTTTAAGACATTTCTATATTTATCAACAAGCATTTCTAGCGGATGACCTCTTTCTACAATGTCTCTTTGAATTACACGTAATAATCTTTCATCAGGACCAGCATCAACAAAAATTTTTAAATCCATAAGGTCTCTAAGCTTTTTGTCATATAAAGCCATTATTCCTTCAACAATAATTACATCCTTTGGTTTAACCAAAATAGTTTCGCTTAACCTTGTACAAGTTATATAAGAATATGTTGGTTGTTTTATGGCCTTTCCGTGCCTCAAATCTTGTATTTGAGATGCAAGTAGAGGCCACTCAAAAGCATCTGGATGATCAAAATTAGTCCTTTTTCTTACTTCAAGAGGTAAATGAGATTGATCGTTATAATATGAATCTTGTGGAATAACTGCAACACTGTCGTCGGGCAGACTTTCTACAATTTTTCTAACAACCGTAGTTTTACCGGAGCCTGTTCCGCCCCCTATACCAATTATTAACATATTTTAAAGATTTTATTTATAATTTTTACAAAATTAATGATTTTTTTTAAAACTAAAATTATAATAATTATTTTATTGATTAAATTAAGAAAAAAATAAATATTTAATAGAAGACAAAAAAAAATACTAACTTTGCATATTTAAACAAAAATACTGTTTATGAATACCTATAAAAGAATCGCTATTATTATATTTTTATTATTTCAATTTACTTTTTATTCATGCTCTGAATCAGACGATATTAACTCTATTTTTTTTGATAGAACATGGTATGTTACTGGAGCAACTATTAATGGGAAAAGTCTTAATGGTGAAGATGTTAAATCCTTTTACACAAATAAAGATAGTTATTATATACATTTATTATCTAACTATACTTTTACTGGCAAAATGGACTATGAAAGTTATATATCTGGTGTTTGGAATGTTGATGGAACAAAACATTTAATTAATTTTAAAATAAACAATGTAAATAATGTAGAAACCAATAAAATTAGTCAAGTAATTTTTAATATTTTTTTAAAAACTTCCTCATATTCTGGTGATACAAATAATATAATATTAAAGCAAGATAGAAACAATTGCATATATATGAGTAGAAATAAATAATTGTCATTATTATAAAAATTATGAATAAGCAAGAATTACTCGATTCACGCTATCTTCGCATGGCTAAAATTTGGTCTGAGAACTCTTACTGTGAGCGAAGAAAAGTTGGGGCATTGATTGTAAAAGATAAAATGATTATCTCTGATGGTTATAACGGCACACCAAGTGGGTTTGAAAATATTTGTGAAGATGACACCAACAAAACAAAATCATATGTATTACATGCTGAGGCAAATGCCATAACAAAGATTGCCGCCTCAAATAATTCCAGTAATGGCTCTACTTTATACGTCACAGATTCCCCATGTCTTGAATGTGCAAAACTCATTATTCAATCAGGAATTAAAAGGGTTGTTTTCTCTAAAAAATATAGATTAGAAGATGGTATAAATCTTTTGAAAAGAGCTGGTATAATAGTCATTCATCATATCATATAAATATAATATTACAAATTAGAAATTTACATCTTATTTATTTAAACTATTCAAATACATTAATATTATAATGAAACAATCTGCTCAAGACCACAAACCATATAACAATCCTATAATACCATTAATTATTTCAACAAGTGTTATTATCGGAATTGTCGTAGGCATCTTCTTTGCAAGTAGATTCTCAGCTAATAGGCTTAATATCATCAATTCCACATCAACAAAACTTACTGATTTGCTTTATATCGTAGACGATCAATATGTGGACACTGTTAATATTCAGGAAATCGTGGAAGGTGCTATTCCTGGTATATTAAAAGAACTTGACCCTCATTCATCATATATAAGTGCAAAAGATGCAAAAACGGCAAATGATGATTTAAATGGCTCATTTTCAGGAGTCGGTATCCAGTTTACCATAAAAAACGACACAGTATATATTTCAAATATTATTAAGGGTGGTCCTTCAGAGCGTGTGGGTATATTACCTGGTGATAGAATTGTTGAGATTGATGGCAAACCCTATGTCGGTGATTCTGTAACTAATGAAGAAACAATGCATCGTTTGAAAGGAGAAAAAAAATCAAAAGTAAAATTAGGTATAATACGTAGAGGGGAAAAAAAAGAATTTATTGTAACTCGCGATGATATTCAAGTCAAAAGTATCGAAGCTAAGTATATGCTTACTGAAGATCTTGGATATATATATGTTAAAAATTTTGGTCAAACAACCTATATCGAGTTTTTAGCAGCTCTTGAAGAGCTTAGGTCTCAGAATGCAAAAGGACTTGTTGTAGATCTTAGAAATAATGGTGGAGGCTATATGCAAACTGCCATACAGATGGTTGATGAATTTTTACCTCCTAATAAACTAATAGTATACACGCAAGGAAGATGCTCTCCGAAACAAGAATATAGGAGCTCTGGAAGAGGGTATTTTCAATCTATGCCATTGATAGTGCTTACAAATGAGTACACAGCTAGTGCATCTGAAATATTTGCAGGAGCTATTCAAGATAACGACCGTGGAATTATTGTTGGAAGAAGAACTTTCGGAAAAGGTCTTGTTCAACAACCGATTGGATTTAATGACGGTTCTATAATTAACTTAACGATTGCTCGTTATTATACTCCAAGTGGAAGATGTATTCAAAAACCCTACTCTAAATCCCAGACAGATTCATACGAGTTAGATATTATTTTACGATATAATCATGGTGAGTTTTTTAATGAGGACTCAATTAAACAAAATGGGGAAAAATTCAAAACATCTTTAGGACGAATAGTTTATGGTGGTGGAGGCATAATGCCAGATTATTTCGTTGCTGAAGACACTACAGAATTGACTGAGTATTTTAGAGAGTTAAGCACTAAAGGCATTATTTCTGAATTTTGCTTTGAATACACAGATAAGAATCGAACTCGTTTATCAAAATATACAACATATCAACCCCTTTTAAAATATCTCCAAAGTCAACATCTCATTGAAAGTTGTGTAAGATATGCCGATAGTAAAGGGATTACTCGCAGAAATAATATGATAATACAAAGTCGTCGTTTATTTGAACGAACTATATATGCTACAATTATATACAATATATTAGATATATCATCCTATATGCAATATCTAAATCATGATGATGAAAATATAAAAAAGGCAATTGAATTATATAAAGAGAATAAGACATTTCCAACGACTAATAAAACTCAATAATAATATTTTATTCTTTTAATTTTGCAAAGTCCAGTTTGCAATATTGAGTTTTTTTCCCTATCTTTGCAAAATAAATAGAATATTTATCTTTTATAATATTTTATAATTGATTAATAATTTATTTAATGAGATATTCTAATTAAATTCCTAACGCTATTTTTAATAAAATGGAATCGTTTTTCAGAACACACAAATATCTGGTTAACCACCTTCAGACATCTGTTAGAAGATACTTAATGGATGAAATTGATTGGAATGCAAGAATGATAGGAATAAAAGGTGCACGTGGCGTTGGAAAAACAACGTTTCTGTTACAAATAGCTAAAGAACACTATAACGGAACTGACAATTCATGCTTGTATATAAATACAAATAATTTTTATGTTCAAAATATTGGGATCACTTCTTTTGCTGGAGAATTCTATCATAATGGAGGAAAAGTACTACTAATTGATCAAGTTTTTAAACAACCAGATTGGAGCCATCAACTAAGAGAATGTTATGACAAGTATCCTGGATTAAAAATAATATTTACAGGATCTTCAGTTATGCGTTTAAAAAATGAAAATCCAGAGTTAAATGGAATCGTAAAATCATATAATCTAAGGGGATTCTCTTTTAGGGAATTTCTTAATTTAAAAACAGGCCTTAATATACCAGCCTTTAGCTTAGACCAAATTATTACTAATCATACTGAAATTGCAAAAAAAATATCAGAATTTACAAATCCCAAAGTATTATTCCCTGATTATTTGCATCATGGTTTTTATCCTTTTTTTCTAGAACAAAAAAACTATTCAGAGAATCTGTTAAAAACCATGAACATGATGATTGAGGTTGATATTTTAATCATAAAACAAATTGAACTAAAATATCTTCCCAAAATAAAAAAACTATTCTATTTATTAACAATGAGCGGCAATTCTGCTCCCAATATAAGCCAACTAGCACAAGAATTAGGAATGAGTCGCGCCACAGTAATGCATTACATTAAATATCTAATGGAGGCAAGACTTGTAAATATGATATATTCTAAAGACGATGAATTCCCCAAAAAACCAGCAAGAGTATTGTTACATAATTCTAATTTAATTCATAGTTTTTATCCCAAACGATATGATGACCACGATGTTCAAGAGACATTTTTTTGCAATACACTATGGAAAGACCACAAAATTAACAAAATCGGAAATTCTGGCGCTTTCCTAATTGATAAACAATATGAATTTAAAATTGTTGAACATGCCACAAAACTTAAAAGCAAGTCAAAAACTTTATTTGCTGTTAATAGGTGTGAAATAGGTGAAGGGAATCAAATCCCTTTGTGGTTATTCGGTTTTTTATATTAAAAAATACAGTTACAAAATATTAATCATTTAATTCTAAAACAATGGGTAAAGAGAGAAAATTCATGACTTGTGATGGAAATCAAGCTGCAGCTCATGTTGCATACATGTTTTCTGAAGTAGCAGCAATTTATCCAATCACGCCATCATCTCCTATGGCAGAACATATTGATGAATGGGCTGTCGCTGGACGCAAAAACTTGTTTGGAGATACCGTACTTGTTCAGGAAATGCAATCCGAAGCAGGTGCTGCCGGTGCCGTTCACGGCTCGCTACAAGCAGGAGCATTAACAAGTACTTTTACAGCATCACAGGGATTGCTGCTAATGATTCCAAACATGTATAAAATAGCAGCTGAATTATTGCCAAGTGTTTTTCATGTATCAGCACGTACAATTGCAACTCATTCTCTTTGTATTTTCGGCGATCACGGTGATGTTATGGCATGTCGTCAGACTGGATTTGCAATGTTAGCAGAAGGTTCAGTACAAGAAGTAATGGATCTTTCAGCAGTTGCTCATTTGTCTGCAATTAAAAGTAGAGTTCCATTTATCAATTTCTTTGATGGTTTCCGTACCTCACACGAATATCAAAAGATTGAGGAAATAGATCAAGAGGATTTGCGTCCATTGGTTGACATGGAGGCTGTTAATGAGTTTCGTGCAAGAGCATTGTCTCCAGAACACCCCCAAGCTAAGGGTATGGCAGAGAACCCCGAAACGTTTTTTGCTCATCGTGAGAGTTGTAACTCATACTATGATGCTGTTCCTGGCATTGTCGAGGAATACATGAAAGAGGTTTCAAAAATAACAGGCCGTGAGTATAAGTTGTTCTCATATTATGGAGCAGAAGATGCTGAAGAACTAATAATTCTTATGGGTAGTGCAACAGAAGCGGCAAGAGAAGCTATTGATTATGCCAATGCAAATGGTGAGAAATATGGTATGATTAGTGTCCATCTTTATCGTCCGTTCTCAGTTAAGCATCTACTCGAGGCTGTTCCATCTACTGTAAAACGAATAGCTGTATTAGACCGCACCAAAGAGCCTGGAGCAAGTGGTGAGCCATTACTATTAGACGTTAAGGATGCTTTTTATGGTACTGAAAATGAACCATTAATTGTTGGTGGTCGTTATGGGTTGGGTTCATCTGATGTGACTCCAACAATGATTCTAAGTGTATATGATAACTTGAAGTTGCCATGCCCAAAAGATCGTTTCACCATTGGAATCGTTGATGACGTAACATTCACATCACTCCCGCTTGAAGAAGAAAAAGCATTAGGTGGTGAAGGCATCTTTGAAGCAAAGTTTTTTGGATTAGGTGCTGATGGAACGGTTGGTGCCAACAAAAACTCTGTTAAGATTATAGGTGATAATACAGATAAATATTGTCAAGCTTATTTCTCCTATGATTCAAAAAAATCTGGTGGTTTTACTTGCTCACATTTACGTTTTGGTGATACACCAATTCGCTCCACATATCAAATAAAAACCCCTAATTTTGTGGCTTGTCACGTTCAAGCATATTTACGAATGTATGATGTAACAAGAGGCTTACGTGAAAATGGCACATTTTTGCTTAATACCATCTGGGACGCAGACGAATTATCAAAAAATCTTCCTAATAATATTAAAAGGTATTTTGCCGAAAAAAATATCACTGTATATTATATTAATGCTACCAAGATTGCTCAAGAAATTGGTCTTGGTAATCGTACTAATACAATTCTACAATCTGCCTTTTTCCGGATTACGAAAGTTATCCCTGTAGAATTAGCTGTTGAACAAATGAAGAAATTCATTGTTAAATCTTATGGAAAGAAAGGCGAAGATGTTGTAAACATGAATTATGCTGCTGTGGACCGTGGTGGTGAATATAAACAACTTGTTCTTGATCCATCATGGGCCAATCTTCCTGAAGATGCTATCGAATCTAATAGCGACCCGGATTTTATCAACAATGTTGTACGCCCAATTAATGCACAAAATGGAGATCTTCTACCCGTTTCAACATATAAAGGATATGAAGATGGTGCTTGGGAACAAGGAACTGCAGCTTATGAAAAACGTGGTGTAGCGGCATTTGTTCCAAGGTGGATTTCAGATAATTGTATACAATGTAATAAATGTGCATTTGTTTGCCCACATGCAGCTATTCGTCCATTTGTATTCAATGCAGAAGAATCTAAATCATTTGATGCACCGACATTAGAGATGAAAGCTCCTGTAGCATTAAAAGGCATGCAATTCCGTATGCAAGTAAGTGTACTTGATTGTTTGGGATGTGGCAACTGTGTTGATGTTTGTCCTGGTAATCCTAAAGCAGGTGGCAAAGCTTTAGAAATGGTTGAGCTTGAAGGTGAACTAAATGAAGCTAAAAATTGGGATTATTGTATTAAAAATGTTTCTTCAAAACAAGATTTGATTGATGTAAAAGCGAATCCTCGTGTATCTCAATTTGCAACTCCTCTATTTGAGTTCTCTGGTGCTTGTTCTGGTTGTGGAGAAACCCCATATGTTAAATTGATTTCTCAGTTGTTTGGTGACAGGGAAATGGTAGCCAATGCTACAGGATGTACATCCATTTATTCAGGCTCAATACCTTCAACACCTTACACAAAAAATGCCAAAGGTCAAGGTCCTGCTTGGTCAAACTCTTTATTTGAAGATTTTTGTGAGTATGGATTAGGCATGGAAATTGCCAATAAGAAGATTCGAACTAGAATCGTTAAATTATTGAACGAAGCGACTTCTGTTGAAGAGTGTCCTGTTGAGTTTAAGGAAGCTGCCCAAGAATGGATTAATAATAGAAACGATTCAGATGCATCTAAAAAAGCAGCTGCAAAATTGATTCCATTTATTGAGGGTGGACGCCAGAAAGGATTTGACATTTGTAAACAGTTAAGTGAATTATCTCATTATCTTGTAAAAAGAAGTCAATGGATAATTGGTGGAGACGGCGCATCTTATGATATAGGATACGGTGGGTTAGACCATGTTCTTGCATCAGGCGAAGATGTTAATATTTTAGTTCTTGACACAGAGGTTTATTCTAATACTGGAGGTCAATCATCAAAGGCAACCCCAATAGGTGCAATAGCTCAATTTGCTGCGGGTGGTAAGCGTATACAGAAAAAAGACTTAGGCTTAATGCAAGCAACATACGGATATGTATATGTTGCTCAAGTAGCTATGGGTGCTGATAATGCTCAATGTCTAAAGGCAATACGTGAAGCTGAAGCTTATCCTGGCCCATCTCTGGTTATTGCTTATGCACCATGTATCAATCATGGTTTAAAAGCAAAAGGAGGTATGGGTAAGAGTCAGGCAGAAGAGGCAAAAGCAGTTGCATGCGGCTATTGGCATTTGTGGCGTTATGATCCTCGTTTAGAGGAAGATGGTAAAAATCCATTCCAACTCGACTCCAAAGAGCCTAATTGGGATGATTTCCAGTCATTCCTTGAAGGTGAGGTTAGATATCTTTCATTAAAGAAGGTTAAACCAGATGAAGCTCAGGAACTCTTTGATGCCGCCAAATTGGCTGCACAAAAACGCTATAATACATATGTTAGAATGAGTAAAATAGAATATTAATTTTTTAAACAAGGAAGTGTATCTAATTGATATACTTCCTTGTATTTTATAACAAAAATGAAAAAAAATATTATTTTAACATTAGCATTTACTATTATTTTTTCATGTTGTAGCCAAGATAAAACAAAAAGAACCTGGAATGATGATTATACATTTGAAGATAATATAGATTCATCTTATAATAGTAATAATAGTAATGAACACAATAATAAAGATAAGCAAAATTTGTTGGCATCAAACTCTTCAAATATTGAAAATGCCATTACTATTGTTGATGATGAAATAAGGAACATTAATTCCCCAGATGTGTTAATGGAGAATTTAAATAAAATTAATCTTGAGTTACAAAATATTTCCAATATAATATCCTCTACTTCTGATATAAAAAAACAAGAAGAATTAGAAAAGAAATATAAAAAACTGGAAGAGGAATATAACAATAAATTAAAACAATATTCACTTCCTGCCAATGGAATTATCCAAAATATAAACAGACAAACAGAACGTTTAAATAAATGTTTTGATAAAAAGAATTTTCAAAATATTTTGGACACACACTATAGCTTTCTTAATAACTTGTCTAAAATACATTATATTGTTGAAGAAAAGAACCGTCAATCAGAAGTTAGAGAATTGGCTGAAAAACTACAACAATTATATAATGAAAAGAAAACTCTGTTTGGCTATTAATTTTTTTAAGATTATTTATCCCAACATATCTTTCTTTTATTCAAGTTGTAGAATGCTTGAGGTAAAAAATCAATAATGTCAGAAGCAACTAAAAAGTTTTGTGACAACTTTTTAATTGCTAAGTCACCAGCATATCCATGTATAAAAACTCCAATTATAGCTGCATAGCATGGAGAATAACCTTGACATAAAAGAGATAAAATAGTTCCTGTTAGAACATCTCCGCTTCCGGCAGTTGCCATTCCTGGATTTCCTGTTGAATTGAAATATATATGACCATCAGGTAAAACCACTCTAGAATATGCACCTTTTAGTACAATAATTATTCTATACTTAGAAGCAAAATTTTTGGCTGTTGTTATTTCTTCGAATTCGGATTCAGGTTTTCCAAATAGACGAAAAAATTCTCCCCTATGTGGGGTTAATATAGAATTTTCTGGAATACAACATAGTAATTCCTTATTATTTGCTATAATATTAAGAGCGTCAGCATCTAACACCATAGGTCTATTACAACAATCCATAAATTTCATTAATAAATCATTGTTTCCCTCCAAACCCAAACCTGGACCAACTGCTATTGCTGTATATTTTAAAATATCTTTGTTTACTTTAGATAATTCTTGAAAAGAGGTGAACATAGCTTCAGGAATACCTAATTGTAAAATTAATCTGTTTTCCGCTGAACTGAAAATGGTTAATTTCCCTATACCGGATTTCATTGATGCCTTTGCAGATAATAAAGCTGCACCTGCCATACCTTTACTTCCTGCCACTAGCAAACCATGTCCAAAAAGACCTTTGTGGTCATATTTTTTTCTTTTTTTCAACAATGAGGCAATATATTCCTCTTCCAAATATAGATAATTAGAATTAAATGAATTTGTTTCAACGAGCCCAATATCAACGATACTCCATTGACCAACATAATCCTGAAAATCAGAAAAAAAGAATGAATATTTGGGAAATTGAAAAGTAATAGTATAGTTGGCTTTAATTATATTTTTTGAGTTATTTATTTTTCCAACAGTGGGATGCAATCCGGAAGGTATATCAACAGAAACAACAATACTTCTAAAGTTATTAACATGATTTATAATGTTTAGATAAGGAAATTCAATAGGCTTGTTTAACCCACATCCAAAGAGGCCATCAATAACTATATCATCAGGAGAAATACTTGGCAAATAAACTTCATTTTCTATAATTGTAATTTTTACTTTATTATAATTATATAATTTTTGTAAATTTGTATTACAATCATCTGATAATTTATGGTTAAATTTATATAAATATACAGCAATATTATTATAATAATTAGAAAGTATTCTAGCAATAGCAAGTGCATCGCCTCCATTATTTCCAAATCCTGATATTACTATTATTTTATAATCATAAGGAAATAATTTTTTGAATTCTTCACAAAATGAAATAGCAGCATTCTCCATTAAATCTAATGATGTTATATGATTAATTAAACATGTATATTCTTCTATACATTTTATTTGAGATGAATTAAATATTTTCATGGTTTTACATTTTTGTGCAAATATAGCAATTAGAGTTTACATAATATCTAAAAACAAACATATTTTATTTTTTTTAATTTTATATTTTTTTTATTAAATGATAATTTTTAATTATTGCAAAATTATTAGTAAATTCGCAAAATAAATTGTAATATAAATTATATGAAAACAATAAAGATTCTTGATAGAACATTTCGTTTATCAATTTCTCATGAAATTATAGATGAAAAAGTTAAAGCTGTTGCTGAACTGTTGAATAAAGATTATGAAGGCAAGAATCCTGCAATGGTATGTATATTAAATGGTGCATATATGTTTGCAGCAGATTTAACTCGCTATTTAACTTTTCAACCAGAAATAATATTTGCCCGTTTTTCTTCTTATGAAGGCATGGACACAACAGGTAAAGTTAGAGAATTAATGGGTGTTTCGGTAAGCCTTCATGGTCGTGATGTTATTATTGTTGAAGATATTGTAGACACGGGAATCACTATGCATAACGTTTTACCTCAATTCTTAGCAAAAGGGGCTAAATCTGTAAAAATTTGTTCTTTTCTTCAAAAGCCAGATAAATTAAAAGTAGATCTTAAGGTTGATTACGTTGCTCTTCAGATTCCAAATGAATTTATAGTTGGTTATGGGCTCGACTACAATGGAATGGGACGTAATTATAAAGATATTTATACTGTTATAGATGATAATCAGACAAATTATAAAAATATGAAAAATATAATAATCTTTGGTGCTCCAGGCTCTGGAAAAGGCACATATAGTGATGAAATCAAACAGAGATATGGCATGAGTCATATTTCTACTGGAGACGTTTTGCGCAACGAAATAAATAACTGTACAGAATTAGGAAAAATTGCCAAGAATTATATAGACGAAGGACAATTAATTCCCGATTCTCTTATGATTGATATTTTAGCTAGTAATTATGATTCTCTAGATACTAGTAAAGGTGTTATTTTCGATGGTTTTCCTCGTACAATAGCTCAAGCAGAGGCTCTAAAAAAAATGCTAAAAGATAGAGGTAATGATTTGGGAATTATGATTGAATTAATAGTGGATGAAGAAACACTTATGTCAAGACTACTAAATAGAGCACAAGAACAAGGTCGTGCAGATGACAACGAAGAAACAATTCGCAAGCGTTTTAATGTGTACCATTCCCAAACTGAACCATTGGCAAAATGGTTTGAAAACGAAGGTATTCGTAATACATTTATATGGAAAGGTTCAAAAGATGTTATGCTTGATGAAATATTTAAATGTATAGAAGATGAAAATGAACTAAGCCAATAATTGATATTTTATATTTTCTCCAACTGAAGATGATTAATCAGTTCTTATTTATATAAGATACTTGTTATGCCAGAATCAAACTTTATAGACTACGTAAAAATCTTTTGTCGTTCAGGAAAAGGTGGAAATGGTTCCGCACATATGCACAGGGCAAAATATGTACCCAAAGGAGGTCCTGATGGCGGAAATGGAGGAAGAGGTGGACATATTATTTTACGAGGTAATCGTAATTATTGGACACTTCTACATTTAAGATATGATCGTCATATATATGCTGAACATGGTTCAAATGGATCAAAAAACAAATCTACAGGAAAACAAGGTGCCGATACCTATATTGAAGTTCCATGTGGTACTGTAGTATATAATGCTGATACTGGCCAGTATATTTGTGATATAACAGAACATGGTCAAGAAATAATTCTATTAAAAGGAGGACGTGGGGGACTTGGTAATTTCAATTTTGCTTCTCCAACAAACCAAGCACCACGCTATGCCCAGCCTGGTGGTCCTATGATGGAAATGTCTGTTATATTAGAATTAAAATTATTAGCTGATGTTGGATTGGTTGGTTTCCCTAATGCAGGCAAATCCACCTTGGTCTCTTCTCTGTCATCAGCTAGGCCAAAAGTCGCCAATTATCCATTCACAACTCTTGAACCATCTTTAGGAATTGTATCTTACCATGATTCCAAATCTTTCGTTATAGCAGATATACCAGGAATAATAGAAGGTGCTAGCGAAGGTAAAGGACTTGGGATTCGTTTTCTTCGTCATATAGAACGCAATTCTATTTTGCTTTTCCTTATTTCGTCTGAAAGTGATGATATAAAAAAAGACTATGACATCTTACTAAACGAAATAGCTACTTTTAACTCTTCGTTATTAAAAAAAGGTCGAGTCTTGGCAATTACTAAAACCGATCTATTAGACGACGAACTAATAGATATGCTTAAAAAAGACCTACCGCAAGGTATTCCAATTGTTTTTATTTCAAGCATTACAGGATATGGGCTGGACAACTTAAAAGATACTTTGTGGGAAGAAATGAATAATGAAAGCAATAAAATTGCATCTATAATGACAAATGAAACTATTGTTCATCGACATAAGAGTCTCATTGAAGCTCCTCAAATAATTTCGGAAGATGATTATTCTGATGGAATAGAATGGGTTGATGACGTTGAGGATATAGATTAATTTTTATATATAACAATCTTTTGAAACTGCTCAATTATAATATATCTGACGAAGTTTTTGCTTTTTCAACATATCGTCATGGTGGATTCAGTAAAGGTACATATTTATCGTTTAATATTAATCCTTATACTGGAGACTCATACGAAAGTATTTCAAAGAATAAGGATCTTTTAATTAAATATCTTAATATTCAGCCAAATCAATTAATAATACCTCATCAAATTCATGAGACGAATGTTTTAAATATAGATATTGATTTTATTAATTCTTCCGAAACATTAAAAAATAAACTATTGGAAGGTGTTGACATATTGACAACTGAATTAAATCAATATTGTATATGTATTTCTACTGCAGATTGCATTCCTATCTTAATTTATGATATCAGAAATAAAGTGGCCTCATGTGTTCATGCAGGATGGCGTGGAACTGTTAATAGAATAAGTGAAAAAGCCGTACACTATATGGAAAAGTTTTTTGGAACCAATCCTTTAAATTGTAAAGCGGTGATTGGACCTGGTATATCAGTAGATAATTTTGAAGTTGGAGATGAAGTTTTTAATGTTTTCCAGATGAATGGATTTGATATGAAAAAAATATCTATACATAAAAAAAATAAATGGCACATTAATCTCCCAGAATGTAATAGAATCCAATTATTAAATTGTGGTATATTAAACAAAAACATTATAAATTCTAATATTTGCACATATTCTAATTATAAAGATTTTTTTTCAGCACGTCGCATGGGTGTAAATTCTGGACGAATTTTAACAGGTATACTAATAAAATAATAAAACAATGAAACAACTATCTTATTATTACTTAACATTATTTTTTTTACTTTTCACATATTCTTGTGACAATGACAATCCACCAACTAGTGCTAGATCTCCAATTTTTAAAAGTTTAACATTAAAACCTTCTAGTGTTAAGCCTGGTGATAAAGTAAAAGCACATGTTGAATATGAATATTCAGGAAAAGAGATTTATGAAAATACATACGTTCTATCAATAACAGAAATTGGTAATCCTTCAAATAAACTAACACACGAATGGAGTGTTATAAAACCTACCAAAACGGAACCAGAACTAGAATTTGATGCTCCCCAAAATTCAGGATTATACTCCGTGGATTTTAAAGCTAAGCATATAAAATATTCTACCGGCGGGCCAAATGGTTCTCCTTATGGCTCTGCAAACTCTGTTAGTGCCACATTAAAAGTTATAGACAATGAATAGAGTTATTATATTAGCTGCAGGTGAAGGGAAACGGATAGGAGGTGAAATCCCAAAACAATTTATTAAAGTATATGACAAGCCAATTTTAGCATATACTATAGAAGCCTTTAATAGTCATTCATTAATTGATTCAATAATAATTGTATGTAGTGCAGACTATGTTCCAACAGTTAAATCAATTGTTCATGAGTACAAGCTTAATAAGGTAAGTGATATTGTATTAGGTGGGAAAGAACGTTACGAGTCTTGTCAATCTGCTTTGTGTATGTGTAACAATAAAGATGATATATTACTATTCCATGATGGTGCACGTCCTCTGGTAAATCATCGGATAATAACCGATTGTTTAAATTCAATGAAACAATACGATGCCGTAACAGTTGCCGTGCCCACAACCGACACTATATATATGACTAATGAATCATCATGCATAACATCTATTCCCACAAGGTCATTTATGCGTAATGCACAGACACCTCAATGCTTTCGACAACATATTATTAAGGAGGCCTATAGATTGGCGATAAATGATTCCAACTTTATTCCTACTGATGACTGTTGTGTTGTTAATAAGTATATTCCAACTTGCAATATATTTATTGTTAATGGCGAATCACAAAATTTTAAAATTACGTATAAAGAGGATTTAGATTTATTTAAAAAAATAATTAGTGTTAATTAATTATTATAAGTTATACATATTGTATTAATATTATAAAATATTATTTGTTTTGAAGTTTTTTTACATTTATTATTTCTTTAATCGGGAAAATATTTGTAATTTTGCATTTTGAAATTACGAAATCAACAACTTTAACATAAAATGGCAAATAAAATTAAAAACAAACAAAAAAAACAGGAGAACGCAGGTTTAGAAGTACAATTAACAAAAGCAGAAGTGTTCTTTGAAAAGAATGGTAAAATCCTTATTGGTATATTTATTGCAATTATAGTAATAGCAATGTGTATATGGGGATTCAAGAAATGTAAGGCAAGTGAAGAAGAAGATGCTCAAAATGCGATTTCATTATGCCAACAAGATTTTGCTAACCAAGATTTTGAGAAAGCACTTAAAGGAGATGGCGCTCGTTCTAAGGGATTCGCAAAAATAATCAATGAATATAGCGGTACAAAGACCTCTAATTTAGCTAGATTATATGCAGCTATTTGTGTTCTTCAAAACGACACTACCTTAAGCAAAAAAAGTTTTGATGAAGCTATTTCTTACCTTAAAGAATATAAATCACAAGATGACAACACGGTATCTGCTGCTGCTATAGGGATGCTTGGTAATTGTCTTGTATCTAATGGTGATAAACAAGGTGGTGCGGAAAAATTAATAGAGGCAGCTAAGAAAGCTGATAATGAATCGCTCAGCCCTTTGTTTTTATTCCAAGCAGGAGAAATATACGAAGATTTAAAACAACCAGAAAAGGCACTTGAGTTATATAATCAAATCAAAAATGATTATCCTCAGTCTTCAATGTCAACAGGAAATGACCCAATGCTCAATATAGATTCGTATATAGAAAAACTAAAAAAATAAGTATCATAATATATTTTAATCCGGAATCCAGATTATAACCACTAATCCGGATTTCGGATTTTTTATTTTATTAATTCTTTCAAATATTATGGCCAGTAAAAATCAAAACTTATCTTGTTATGATCCTTTATCGGTACCCAACGGCGAGGGTAAAAAAATAGGTATTGCAGTCAGCGAATGGAATCCTGATATAACAACAGCCCTATTAAATGGAGCAATTAAAACATTAATCAACAATGGTGTTAAAAAGGAAGATATATATGTATATCACGTTCCTGGAAGTTTTGAATTAATTTATGCATGCTCTAATATTGTTAAAACTAATGTGGATGCTGTTATAGCAATAGGATGTGTAATACGCGGAGATACGCCTCATTTTGATTATATATGTGAAGGTACAACTTTGGGGTTATCGTCTTTAAACATTAATCAGCCAATCCCTGTTATATATGGTTTAATAACGACCAACAACTATCAACAGGCATTAGACAGATGTGGTGGAGAGCATGGTAATAAAGGTGATGAGTGTGCTATAACAGCCCTTAAAATGATTTATTTCAAACAAACACTTAAAATCAACAACGATTAAAATTTATTAGAAATCAAAATAATAGGTAAAATAATTCGATTCGTAATTTGTGTAATATTAATATTATATATTGGTATTATTACTATCTTTCATCTCCCCTTTTTTGAAGAAAAACTAGGAGAGTTTTTTTCATCTTATCTATCTTCATATCTCGATGCCGATGTATCTATTAGAAAAATTAATATTGGATTATTAAACCAGGTTGTACTAACCGATGTGAATATAAGAGATCATAAAGGTAATGATGTATTATCTATAGACAAAGCTAGTGCAAATATTGAAATTTTACCTCTTTTTAATAAAAAAATAATAATTAATTCCATGCAATTATTTAGCATGGATGTTTCTTTAAATAGAACAGCACCAGACTCACCATTAAATATTCAGTTTATCCTTGACAAATTAAAATCTGATAAATCTGGCAAAAGTAAATGGTTCTTAAGTTTGAGAACTCTAATTTTTAGAGATTGTTCTATAAAATATGATATTTCATCATTATCTAAAAATAAAGATGGATTACTTGATTTAAATCACATTAATATTGATAAATTAAATGCTTGTATTTCCATCATTTCTAATGAGGCTAATAATATCAATTTGGAATTAAAACATCTTAATTTTAGAGAAACTAACACAAATACTAATGTCTCAGATTTTAACTGTATTCTAAAATTAAAAGAAGATATAATAAATATTATTAATCCTAATATACAATTCAATAATACACAAATTCAATTCCAGTATATTACTATTGATAATTATGCCGAAAAGAATAATATAAACATTAGTGGAAATATAATTAACAGTAAAATTACCCCATCAGATTTTTCTTTTATATTGCCTTCAAAAAAATACGTTTCTTCTTCATCTTTTTATTCAATTCATGGATTGTTTAACTATAGTTCTAACAATCTTCTAATAGATGACCTGATTTTATCATCAAAAAATAAAGATATAACTTTCAATGGCGACATTCATGTTCTGAATTTATTTTCTCCTTCTATCAAAATTGACGCCAAAATATCCCAAATGAGTATTAATACTTCAGAACTTATTGATAATCTTTATTTTTTTAACATAAATAAAAAAAATTTAAATTATATTTTAAAATTGGGCAATATTAAGTTGAATGGCAGTGTTAATTATAAACCGAATTATATTCAGGCTAATGCAAATATAAGCAGTTCCACTTTAGGAGTTTTGAATGTAAATGGTTGCTTAGATGGTATAAATCATATAAAGTCTAAGATTAATTGTAATTCTCTAAATATCAACAAAATTGCAAATAATATTCCATTATATAACATCTCGGCTGATTTATATATGGATATGTTTTTTTCCAAAGATTTCGTTCCTATCGGAATTCTCAAAGGAACAATCTCAAATATAAATTATGATAAATATAATATAAACAATATAACGATAGATGGTAAGTTATCTGAAAACAAGTTTAATGGATATTTATTAGTTAGAGATAAAAATATTAATGGAGAATTCAATGGTTATATCGATGGAATACAATCGGGCAATTATTCATTGAAATCGGAATTAAAACTAAATCAATTCACACCATCAAATATGTTTTTTAAGGGTGATATATCTGATCACACTATTGACCTATTAGGACAATTTGAAATTAACGGATCATCATTGTCTAACTTAAATGGCAAAGCTGAAATAACAAAATTTGGTATTAAAGGCGAAAAATATAACCTTAATTTGAATAATCTTTTATTATCAATAGTTCAATCAAAACCCAATTACAAAAGTATCAGTATTCAAAGTGAAATAATTAAAGGAAAAATTGATGGCTATTTCTCATATCAAAGTTTTCTTAATACTATTCTAAATAACTTAAATCAAATTACTTCGATTTTTGGATATGACAATATTCAAACTGGTTCATCTTCAGATAAATTTAAGATAGACATCACAGCTTATAATAGTACTGACTTTATACAGTTCATTAAATTTCCATTTGGGTTTAATGACAGCATTAATATAAAAGGTTTTTTTGATAATAACACAGAAGAAGCAGAAATTTATGTAAATGCGAATTCTCTGTATTTCGACAAAGATAGCATACAAAACCTTATCTTGAAATTTAAAAATAATTCCAATAATTATAATGTTGCATGTAACGGAAACTTAATTATTGATAATCGAGATTTATCAATTAAGTTGAATGCTGATGGAAAAGGTAATAATATAACATCCCAAATAGATTGGATATTAAATCAAGAACGCCCTATAAGTGGAAGATTTAATATAAATGGATTAATTAATTACGATAATAATCATATTGCACAAATTTCATTAAAACCATCTACAATTAATATATTAGATCATTTCTTAAATATAGAAGCTAATGATATTGATATTTACAATGATCACATTCAAATAAGCGAACTTAAAGCATTTAGCGATAATCGTTCTATAAATATTAATGGCTCTATTTCTTCAGATCCTTCTGATAGCATATATGTTGACATGGATGGAACCACATTAGGGAATGTATTTGAACTTGCTAATTTTAATGTTCCGAATATTGATGGTTTTGTTTATGGAAAATGTGTGATAAACAACCTACTACAATCTCCTAGAGTAAACGCAAATTTATATATAGATAATCTTTCTTTTAAAAATAACAATTTGGGGCATGCATATATCATTGCAAATTGGGACAACAATCAAGATGGTATCAGAATTAATACAAATTTAATAAAAGATAATAATCATAATGGTATTACATCTATTAATGGCTATATTTATCCTGAAGATAAATTACTAGATATGACCATGAGAATGCAAAATGCAGATGCCGCATTTTTAAATGGTCTGTTATTTCGTCCATTTAAAAATATTTCAGGAAGTATAAATAGTAATATAAATATAGCTGGTCCATTTGAGAATCTAATAATTAACGGCGTTGCTACAACAGATTCTAAACTAACATTAAGAGCAACAAATGTTACATATGCTGTAAACCCTGAAGATACAATTCAAATTAAAACAAATTCTTTTACCTTTGACAACATACGAATCTCAGACAAGGATAACAATACAAATATGTTAAATGGCCTTGTCAGTCATGAAAAGTTTAAAAATTTTACGTATGAGTTTGACATGCATTTAGCTGATATACTATTATATGATGAAGCTAATTTTAATTCGGATAAATTCAAAGGTAAAATTTATGCTGATGGTACATTCCATCTAAAAGGATCTGATGGACATCCTCTATATATAAACTCCGAAATATATCCTACAAAAGGAAGCGAATTTTATTATGATGCTTCAACTCCAGACGCTATAACAACAAATTCTTTTTTATCATTTAACGAAATTATTCCAACAGACAGTATTCTTATTGTGTCTGGATATAATCCTACTAAATATTGGTATGAAAAAGATTCTTTATCAAATATTGATGTCAATCAAACCTCACCTAATTATCGAGGAGATATATATATGAATCTTAATATCCACATGAATAATAATTGTCCAGTCAAAATGAAAATGGATAATATTGAAGATGGTTATATTACAACATATGGAAATGGGGTTTTGCATGCTGATTATCACAATAAAGGTGGCTTCACACTAAATGGAACATATTCTATTCACGAGGGGAAATACAGGTTATATCTCCAGGATATTATATATAGGGATTTAATCCTCCAAGATGGTTCATCTGTAGTATTTAATGGCAATCCATTTGATGCAGATATTCATCTTATTTGTTGGCACACGCTACAATCTGTACCATTGTCAGACCTTACTAGTGAAATATATACACAAAATAACAGAGTAAAAGTAATATGTATATTAGACATAACAGGTCATCTTGGCAATATGATTTTCAATTTTGACCTTAATTTACCTAATGTAAGTGACGAAACTCGTCACATTGTTAAATCCTATATTTCTACAGAAGAAGAAATGAACAAGCAGATTATTTATTTACTCGGTTTTGGACGATTTTTTACAAATGATTATGCTCGTTCTAATGGTGAAACAAATACTAATCAAGCTGTCAACTCCCTACTCTCTTCTACTTTAAGCGGACAAATTAACCAAATTCTAAGTAATGCTATGGGTAACGATAGTAAATGGAATTTTGGCACAGGTATATCTACAGGTGAAAAAGGATGGGAAGATGTAGACGTGGAGGGGACATTGTCGGGCAAATTATTAGATGACAGGCTATTAATTAACGGAAATTTTGGATATAGAGATAATTCATTAACAAATAATTCAAGTTTTATTGGCGATTTTGACGTGCGATGGAGGTTATCTACTACTGGAAATATTTATTTAAAAGCTTACAACCTTACAAATGATAGATATTTCACAAAGTCTACATTAAATACACAAGGTATTGGTGCTACATATCAACGAGATTTTGAATCCTGGAAAGACTTATTTCGTCGTAAACATTTTAACAAAAATAAGGATATATCACTTGTGGAAGATTCAATAAATAATACTACAAATTTAGATTCAATTATTCTTTATTTCAAGTCAGACTCTTTAAATCCTTAGTTATTATAATTTAACAGATTTGATAATTAAACAATCACATAAATTTGTTATTTTTATAAAGATTTAAATTTATTACCATATTACAAATAAAATGAATGCTATTCATATTAATAAGGAAACGCTAGATTATTATTATAACAATGTTTTTAAACTTGAAGAATTTAAAAAAGTAGATCCGTGCGGCACAGTATATAATTTACTTGAACACACATCTGAACAATTAGACATTGAATTAGGTGCATTATTTGTAGCAATGATTTCGTGGGGTAATCGAAAAGTAATTTGTCCTACAGCATTAAATATGTTGTCAAATGAAATGCTTTGGAAACCAAGTCGCTTTATACTTGAACGCCAATACTTAAATAGCTATAAGAATGCAAAGAACAATTGTGTATATAGAACCCTTAATACTGATACATTTAAAACTATTTGTGATAATATTTTCAAAGTTTTGTCTAATTTTAAATCAGAAACTCCAACTCTAGAGAAAATATTTTATGGTAAAACAACTAAAGAAATTATTAACATAATTTGTACTTGGCTATCTCCTGCAAAAGTAGGAACTATGGACAAATCTGCATGCAAACGTATCTGTATGTATGTGAGATGGATGACCCGCCGAAACTATCCTGATTTTGGCATTTGGAAAACACGTAAGCAAAATGATTTATATGCGATAATGGATGTTCATGTTTCAAGACTAACCAAAGATTTATTAAAGAACAAGCGACCCTCATGGAAATCTTGCGTTGAACTAACTAATATTTTTAAAAGTTGGGATAATGATGACCCATTAAAATATGATATTGCATTAATGACTTTGTCTGATAAGATTAATTCTTATTCTAAAAAAACACTCTCAATGGTTAAATACTCTTAAATGATAAATGAAATAGTTATATAAGGTTTAATAAATTTTTAAAATTATCATATTTATTGTATAAATGAGTAATTTTGCATAATAAATATAAATACTAATAAAAAGCATAAAATGTCAGAAACAGTAGATATAAGTGCATTAAATGAGCGCATTGAAAGTAAGTCTAGTATTATAGTTAATCTAACTACTGGATTAAATCAACATATAGTTGGTCAAAAGCACTTGATTGAATCATTATTAATAGGTCTTTTATCCGACGGCCATATTTTGCTAGAAGGTTTACCTGGATTAGCAAAGACAAAGGCAATCAAGACGTTGTCAATGCTTGTAAATGCCAGTTTCAGCCGCATTCAGTTTACCCCAGATTTGTTGCCCGCAGATGTTGTCGGAACAATGATTTATAATCAAAAAGAGGGAATATTTGAAACTAAAAAAGGTCCAATCTTTTCTAACTTCATATTAGCAGACGAAATAAATCGTGCACCAGCAAAAGTTCAAAGCGCATTATTGGAAGCTATGCAAGAGCGTCAAGTAACTCTCTCAACCACAACCCATAAACTTCCATCACCATTCTTGGTATTAGCTACTCAGAACCCAATAGAACAAGAAGGGACATATCCTCTGCCAGAAGCTCAAATAGACCGATTTATGATGAAAGTCATCATAGATTATCCAACTATTGACGATGAAAAGAAAATATTAAGAATGAATATAGACTCAACAGAAGAAATTATAAATCCTGTTGTAGAAATTAATGACATAATTCAATTGCGTTCAATAGTAAAGAGTGTCTATCTTGATGAAAAAATAGAGCAATATATCGCTGATATAGTTTTTGCGTCGCGATATCCTCAAAAGTATAAGTTACGTGAATTAAATGGCTTAATATCTTTTGGGGGGTCGCCACGAGCTTCTATTAATTTAGCTTTAGCTTCTCGTGCTTATGCTTTTCTAAGAAATCGTGGTTATGTTATTCCTGAAGATGTTCGTGCTGTTGCTCATGATGTTCTACGCCACAGAATTGGTTTGACTTATGAAGCAGAAGCATCAAATGTAACACAGGAAGAAATTATAAGCAAAATAATTAATAAAGTAGAAGTTCCTTAAATAAATCACTACAAATTGGAAACAGAAGATTTAATCAAGCGTGTAAGACGAATAGAAATTAAGGCAAAAGGATTATCAAACAATATTTTTGCCGGTGAATATCATTCTGCGTTTAAGGGGCGCGGTATGGCATTTTCTGAAGTACGAGAGTATCAATATGGAGATGACATTCGTGATATTGACTGGAATGTTACAGCTCGTTTTGACCGTCCTTATGTAAAAATTTACGAAGAAGAGCGAGAATTAACAGTTATTTTAATGATTGACGTATCTGGTAGCCTTGATTTTGGAACTTCTCAACAAACCAAACGTGAAATGGCAACAGAGATTGCTGCCACATTAGCTTTTTCGGCAATTCAAAATAATGATAAAATTGGGGTCATCTTTTTTTCAGACAAAATAGAGAAATTTATTCCACCCAAGAAAGGGCGGAAACACATTCTACATATAATTCGTGAGTTACTGACCCTTGAACCTAAAAGTCAACAAACAGATATAGGAAATGCTATTGAATTTATGACTAATGCATTAAAAAAACATTGCACGGTATTTATACTGAGCGATTTTTTTGATAACAAAGATTATAGTAAGCAAGTCCAAATAGCAAATCGTCGTCACGATGTAATAGCACTTCAAATCTATGATCAACGCATTTTAGAATTACCTAATGTTGGTATTATATCTTTAAATGATAGTGAAACGAATGAAACCATTTTTATTGACACATCATCCAAAAGAGTTCGAAAAGCGCATCATGAATGGTGGGTAAACCATCAGACAATAATTAATAATATTTTCACAAAAGCCAAAATTGATTGTACACATCTAAGAACTGACGAAGATTATGTAAAAGGGATAAGTGCATTATTCAAGCGTAGGTCTTAATTAAAATTTGTTTAACTTACAATGTTAAAATACTTAACATATTACTATTTATTTTCACTTTTTTTTGTTTTACCTATTGAAGCAAATTCTGAAACAGAAGTAGTTGCTGATATAAGTAGAAATTCAATTAAAATTGGTGAACATGCAATAATATCTGTTAAAGCGCAAGGAACTCAAAATGATAAGGTTGATTTTCCTCAATACGATTCACTGCAACAAATAATACCTGGTATTGAGGTTTTACAACAAAATGATACTGTTTTAACATACGGTAAATATATTACATATAGTAGAAAATATTATATAACATCTTTTGATACAGCAAACTATACAATACCTCCAATTGAAGTGAAAATCAACAATAAGATTTTTAAATCAAATATTCTTTCATTATATGTTGAACCTATTGCTATTGATACAACAAATGTTGAAAAAATATATGATTTAAAACCTCCGATGGAGCCTGCTTTTGATATTCGTGAGTGGCTAATTCCACTATTTTTATCGATAATAACATTTATTACAAGCATATTTTTAATTTATATTTTAATTAGAATTAAAGATAATAAACCAATTATACGAAGGTTTCACTTTAGGCCTTATATACCACCTCACAAAGCGGCTATGGATGAAATAGCCAAACTTAAATCAGATAATATTCTTATAGCAGATAACAAGGAATATTATACTTGCCTAACAAATATTGTTAGAAAATACCTTCAAGGAAGATTTGGTTTTAATGCTATGGAAATGACGACAGAGGAAATAGTGTCTCATTTACAAAAATTAAATGATTCCACCTCGATTAAAGAACTATCTGAATTGTTTTCAACCGCAGATTTAGTTAAATTTGCCAAAGCACAACCAGACTTGTCCGAAAATGACAATAATTTACTAAATGCAATAACATATATTAAAAATACAAAAAAAGAAGAAGTTGTTAATTTAACACCAAAAGAAATCGTTGTTGAAGATATAAGAAGCAAAAAAAACAAAAAAGTCCTTTACATAAGTATATTCGTTGTTTCTATAGTATTAATATTAATGGTTATTAAACTTATTCAATATTTAATTATACTTAACTATTAACATCAAATGGAATTTAAATATCCATATTGTCTACTACTATTATTGTTGTGTATTCCATATATTATATGGCATATACTGAAATTTAGGAAGAGCTTACCTAGCATAAAAATGCCTAATGTCTCCAAATATAGGTATGTTAAAAAATCATGGAGATTAAGACTAATGTATTTACCTTCAATATTACATTTAATTTTATTCATTTGTGTAGTTCTAATTATTGCTCGTCCACAACTAAAGAATCATAATGACAACAATGATATAGAAGGAATCGATATAATGTTATCAGTTGACATATCAACAAGTATGTTAACTCAAGATTTTAAGCCCAACCGTGTGCAAGCACTAAAAGCAATAGCAAAAGAATTTATTTCTAAACGTCCTAATGATAATATTGGATTAACCATTTTTGCAGGTGAAGCGTTTACCCAATGTCCTCTAACAACAAATCACGATGTTCTTATTTCATTATATGATGCTATAGATGACGAAATGGCATTAAGTACAACAATGCGACAAGGATTAATTGAAGACGGTACCGCTTTGGGCGATGGTATAATGAATTCATTACTACGTTTACGTGAAAGTAAAACAAAATCAAAGGTAATTATACTATTAACAGATGGAGTAAATAATTGTGGCAATGTATCTCCACTCACTGCTGCTATGGTTGCAAAGAAATACAATGTTAGAATATATACAATTGGAATAGGACGTAATGGATATGCACCATTTCCAACAGGTAATGGCTCAACAACAATGCTTCCTGTAGAGATTGATGAAAATACAATGAAACAGATATCTGAAGAAACTGGTGGTAAATATTTTCGTGCTCAAGAAAATCAGGAATTATCGCAGATATATAATGAGATTGATCAACTGGAAAGAACTAAATTGTCATCATCTTTAATTAATAAACATAAAGAAATATACGAGCCATTTGCAGTTGTTGCTTTTATAGCATTATTTCTTGAATTACTTTTAAATACCTTAATAATCCGACGAATTCCTTAATTATTTTATTATAATGTTTAGATTTGCTAATCCAAATTATTTATATTTGTTATTTTTAGTTGTTATAATTATTATTTTTTACTTTTATAATAATTATAACAATAAAAAACGATTGTCGGAATTTGGTGATTATTTCTTAATTACCAAATTAATTCCTGACTTCTCAAAAAAACGCAAGCATATTAAATTTACTATATTATGTTTATGTCTGGTTTTAATCATCATCATATTAGCACGGCCTCAATTTGGTTCAAGAAATTATAGTGAAGAGAAAAATGGTATCGAAATAATTATAGCTGCAGATGTCTCTAATTCCATGTTGTGTCGCGATGTTTATCCTTCTCGTATAGATAGGTCAAAAATGATATTAAGCAAGTTAATAGATGAATTTGATAATGACCGTATAGGCATTGTGGCTTTTGCTGGAGGAGCTGTTACAATCTTACCTATTACATCAGACTATGTATCTGCAAAGACATATTTAAGTCAACTAACTCCTGCTACAATCAAATCACAAGGAACAGATATGGGTGAAGGTATTAGATGTGCTATTTCCAGTTTTTCAACACGTGATGACATAGGTAAAGCTCTTATTCTAATTACTGATTCAGAAGACCATGAGGAAGGAGCAATTGATGCTGCAAAAGAAGCTAAAGAGATGGGAATTAATGTATATGTTATGTCGGTTGGTACCACCACTGGTGGGACGATTCCAACAGAAAACGGAAAAAATAAGCTTGATAGTAATGGTGATGAAGTTATAACAAAATTAAATGAGAAAATTGGTAAAGAAATTGCAGAAGCTGGTGATGGAGTATATTTTAATATAGATAATACGATAAATGCAGAAAAACAGCTTCGAAAAGAAATATCCAAACTTAAGAAAGCAAGCTTTAATTCAAATTCATTTGGTGAAGGCAATGAACAATTTGTAGTAATATCCATTATCTTACTATTGTTACTATTATTAGATTCTTGTATAACTGAAAAAAAGAATTCTTTTTTTAATAATTTGAATATATTTAAATGATAATAAGAAATATAGTTATTTTATTATTAGTCATATTTATAATGACTTTTAATAGTTGTAACTCTTCATATGAAGAGAAAAATAATCTACGCATTGGTAATCGAAAATATATTAATGCAAAATATAATGAATCTGAAAGTTATTATCTTAAATCAATTGAAGCTGATACAACATTAGAAGCATTATATGGTTGGGGTAATTCTGTACAACGACAAAATATTTATTCAGGACAAGAAAAACAAGATACTCTTGACTCTATCGCTGGGATCATTTATCAAAAATGTATAGAATTGAATCCAATTAACAAACTAAAATTATCAAAAGTATATCATAACTTTGGAAACCTTTATTATAGAATTGGATTAAAATATAAAAATCTTCAAAACATTACTGAATCAAACAATTTTTTTTTAAAATCTGTTTCCAACTATAAAAGTTCTTTACGTTTGAACCCATCTGACGATGAAACAAGATATAATCTGGCAAAAGCATTATATTTACTAAATCAACAACACAATAATAGTGAAAATCAACAACAAGACAACAAAGATAAAAATAATGATAAGGACAAAAATAACAAAAAAGAAAATGAGAACAATAAAACCAAGCAAAACCAAGATAAAGATGATAAAACCATGAACAATAACGAACAGAACGAAAATAATAAAAACCAAGGTAATAACAAACAAGAATCAAATTCTTTCCAAAATCTAAACAATATAGACAAAAAAACTGCAGAAAAGCTATTAAAAGCAGCTCAACAAGACGAAAATAAAGTACACAAGAAACTTGAAAAAGCCAATTCTGTTGGTAATAATACAAAAGAAAAAGATTGGTAATCTCTTTATTAATACTATATGTCTAGAAAAGTTTTATTTATACTATTCGTATTAATAAGTACATCTATATATGCTGATAATATAAGTGTAAAAATTACGGTACCAAAAGTGGTTGGTGTTGATGAATCATTTACATTGGTTTATGAAATTGGAACTTCAGATATATCCAATTTTCATATTCCAGATTTTGTTAATTTCGTTTTGCTGGACCAGAGCCGTAGTACATCATCATCGATAAATATAATAAATGGACAAAGTACCACAGAATCAAAATCCATTTTTAAATTTTATCTTAAAGCAAATAAAATCGGTTCATTTACTATACCACCAGCTTCTTTTACATATCAAAATAGAATTTTTAAAACGCGCTCAATACCCATTAAAGTTCTTCAAACAAGTCCAAACAAAAACACGCATACAAACCCGCCAACAAAGCAGCATCCCTACCCTATTCATCCCAATAAGCCAAAGACAAATACTACAGCTGATAATAGTTTGATGATTCAAGCTACTACCTCAAAAACACAAGTATTTGAACAAGAAGCAATCTTACTTACATATAAAATATATGCCAACACTGAGGTTTCTGGATTTAATGGCAAGCTCCCAATTCTAGACGGATTTCATATACAAGAAATTGAACCAACTAAAGAACAACATCAAGAAATAATTGATGGTAGACCATATGCAACAGCTATATGGAAACAATATATCCTATACCCTCAATCAAGTGGTACATTTACAATTCCAGCTATAGAGTGTGAAGCTGATATAATCACAACAAGAGAAGATATAGGGCTTTGGGGAATTATGCCCATTCGCTATAGTCAAAAGAAAATTGTTAAAACAAAACCAATCACAATTTCTGTCAAAAAGCTTCCTCCACCACCCGATAGTTTTTGCGGTGCAGTGGGAAACTTTAGTTTTAGCTCTACTTTCAATAAAAAAAGTGCTAAAGTAGGAGATGTGATTTCATTAAAGACATATGTTAGAGGAATAGGTAATTTGAGGTTATTTGACCAGCCAAATTACTCATTCCCTGACGGTTTTGAAACTTATGATTGTAAGATTTCAGAATCTTATGATTTAACAAAAGAAGGACATTCAGGGACCAAAACATTTGAATATTTAGCAATTCCTCGTAAAGAAGGAAAATATAAGATGCCTCCATTATCTTTTACATATTTTGATACATCTACATATTCATATAAAACACTTCATACCCCATCTTACGATTTAGCTGTATATGGAAACAACATTGACAATAATAATCCTTTAGAAATAGAAGAATTAAATAAGGACATTAAGCACATAAAAACTAATATTATTACACTAATCTCCGAAAATAATCCTACATTATTTTCGTGGAAGTATATTCTGGCTTATATCTTAACCATCCTACTATATATTATATCCCAATTGTTAAGCAAGCATTATTTAAATATATCGCCTAATTCGATAGAAAATAAACGTAAACATACAGCTAAATTAGTCATAAAAAATATGAAAAAAGCAAAATCTTTGATTAATAATGATAATTCTTCTTTATTTTATGATGAAATGCTTAGTAGCTTGAATACTTTTGTTCACAACAAATTGAAAATAGATAAAGAATCATTAAATAAAGAAAATATTGTTAAAGTATTAGAGATGAACAATGTTGATTCTGAAACGATAAATGCATTTCTCGCTATAATTGAGGAATGTGAATCTGCTCGTTTTTCTTCAAATAGTTCTTCAAAATCACCATCACTCCTTTATAATAAAGCGATAGATATAATAAGTAAAATAGATAACATGTTAAAATAGTTGCTTATGATAAGAAAACTATCATTTATATATATACTACTGACTATATCTTTTAACTCAAGTTTTATCCTAAAAGCATCAGAGCCTATAAAATGCTTAAATGATTATATGTTGGAAAAAAATACTGCTGATAAGCTATATAATGAAGGACAGTATGACAAATCCATCCAAATTTATAAACATATCTTAAGCAAACATGGCATTTCACCAGAAGTTTTTTATAACTTGGGAAATTGTTATTATAGACTTGACAGTATGGCTTTTGCTATATTGTATTATGAAAAGTCATTAAAATTAGATCCAAGCGACAATGATGTACGAACAAATTTATCAATAACACGTAGTAAAATAAAGGACAAAAGTTCTGAAGGAACTACTTTTTTTATATTAGCATGGTGGTACTCCTTGATTAATAAACTTAGTTTGTATGCTTGGAAGATTATTGGTTTTTCGCTTTTCTTTATTTCAATATTATTACTTGTTATATGGAAAACAAAAATAATTGATAAATATTCAAAATTGTTAAAATATTCTGCAATTATATTGTTAATATTAAGCATAATATCTAATTTTGCAGCATGGCAACAATATGAATTAAATACTAATACACAATCAGCAATTATAACATCTCAAGAGATACATGTTAAAGGATCTCCAAGCAATAGTAGTGTGGATTTATTTATACTCCATTCAGGTGCCCGCGTGAGAGTTTTAGATGATAGCATGAAAGAATGGTGTGAAATAGAATTTGAAGTAGGTAAAAGTGGATGGATAAAGAAAAAAAACATCGCAATGATATAACTATATGTATTATTTGTTTAGTATAACAGATATTGATCAAACAATAACATTAGCTTTAAACGGAAGCAAATCTTTATTTTGGGATAATTTGATGATGATTATCACAAATACTTTTTCTTGGTCTCTACTTATTGTTGTATTATTATATATTCTATTTAAGAATAACTCAGTAAGAGATGCTTTTGTTATATTATTTGTTATTGGATTGATGATTTTTGTAGCAGATAGACTTTGTTCTGGATTAATTAAACCTACAATAGCACGTTGGCGGCCAACACAAGACCCATATTTAATGTACATAGTAGATACTGTTAACAACTATCGTGGTGGGCGTTATGGATTCTTTTCTGGTCATGCATGTAATACAATGTGTGTTGCAATTTTTTTGACATTTCTATTCATGGATCGTAAATTGTCGTGTGTATTATTATTTTGGTCGATAACCACTACTTTTACTAGACTATACCTTGGCGTGCATTATTTTGGTGATATTATAGTAGGATGGTTAACCGGTGCCGCTATTGGTTATATTTTTTACAAACTTTATTATAATATTTTTAATATAGATAATAAGTATCACAGAGAATCATCAGAATATACAAAATCTGGATATAAAAAAAATGATATTAATTTTTTTATTACCACAATATTTTTTAATTATTTACTTTTAATACTGATTTCTTTAACTAAAGGTATCTAATAATTATGAAACTAAGTCGCATTATAACATTACTGTTTTTATTACTTGGCTTTTCAATTATAAAAGCACAAGATGAATCTGATCTATTAAAACAAATATCAAATTGTTCAGAAATTTCAGATATTGAATCATTAAGCAGCTCAGTGTATAAAGAAAAATATGTTATGTATCTAAACAATCCAATAAACTGGTCTGACCCAAATAGCGACACCTTCAAATCCAGGTTAATTTTATGTTATAAAGGAATAGATCGACCAACTGTTATTGTTACTGAGGGATATTATGCAAACTATGCTTTATATCCATCATATGAAGATGAAATTAGCCATTTATTTAATACCAATGTAATCGTATGTGAGCATAGATTTTTTGGCAAATCAATTCCAGATAGCTTAAATTGGAAAGATTTAACTGTTGAGAATGCACTAGCTGATATACACCATGCAAGAAAAATATTTGGTAAAATCTTTAAAGGAAAATGGATATGTACTGGTATAAGTAAAGGCGGCCAAACAACAATGTTCTATAAAACACAATATCCTGAAGATTCAGACATCGGCGTTGCTTATGTAGCTCCGTTGAATAAAGGAGTTGAAGATGGACGACATGAAGAATTCCTTTCAAATTCTGTAGGGACAGAAAGCGAACGTAATATGGTTTTTTTAGCCCAACGAGAATTACTTAAACGTAAACCATCTATTATTAGTATGTTTGAAAAGTACTCAGCTGAACATAATTATAACTACAGAAAATCAATTAATGAGATATATGATTACTGCATATTTGAATTGCCATTTGCTTTCTGGCAATGGGGGACGCCTATCAATAAAATACCATCATTAGACGCGTCAAATCAAGAATGGTTCAATTTTTTGATAAAAATAAGTGACCCAGATTATTTTTCATACCCAACAGCAACAACCCCTTTTTTTGTACAGGCAGCTTACGAACTGGGTTATTATGGATATTCAACAAAGGGGCTTGAAGATTTATGCAATGTGCAAGACACACATAATTATTTATATAGCCTAATGCTTCCTCCTGATGCAAATGATATTGTATTTAACAAATCATTATATGAACAAACTGTAGATTATTTGAGAAATAATGACCCAAAACTAATCTTTATTTATGGTGAGAATGACCCATGGTCGGCTTCTGGAGTATGTCAGTGGCTAGATTGTTCGGAAAAATGTAATATGAAAGTATTCATTCAACCTAGAGGTAGTCATACTGCACGAATTAGAACTATGCCAAATAATATTTATAGAGAAATTATGTCATGTATGACAAAATGGCTAGAGTAGTCAAAATGGCATAAAAATTGCTCTACCTGTTGAAAAAAACTAATGAATAATAAATACACAGATAAAATAAACGAAGTTCTTCAATACAGCAAAGAAGAAGCTTTACGTCTACAAAACAATTATATAGGTCCTGAACATCTAATGTTGGGAATATTACGTGATGGAGAAAATAAAGCATCTAATATATTAATAAGCAAATGTAATTTAGACTTAACAAAATTAAGAAAATCTATTGAAAAATCTATTGAGGACAACTCCATAGGTTTAAATTATAATAATATATCTTTAAATGATTTATCCAGAAGAATACTCCATTTGAGTATTCTTGAGTCTCGGCTTCTTCATTCTCCTTCGATAGACGTAGAACACTTATTATTAGCAATTATGAAACAAAACAATAATATACCTGCACAAATATTAAAAAATAACAATATCAGTTATAAACAAATATATGATTATCTTAAGCTGAACTTATCTAATAGTGATAATTCTGTTAGTTATGATGAGAATGATGAATTAAACGATTTGCCTCCAACAAACAATTCAGATACCTCGAGACATAATTCTATAAAATTAAAAAATGGAAAGGGAAACGACTCTGACACTCCAGTAATAGATTCTTTTGGATATGATTTAACAAAAGCTGCTCAAGAAGGGAAATTAGATCCTGTTGTTGGCCGTGAAAGGGAAATAGACCGTTTGGCACAAATATTAAATCGTAAAAAGAAGAATAATCCAATTTTGATTGGAGAACCTGGTGTAGGTAAAAGTGCTATAGCTGAAGGACTTGCACAAAGAATTGTAGAAAGAAAAGTTACAAGGGCTTTATATGACAAGAGGGTAGTTTCTCTTGATATGACAAGTGTTGTTGCTGGAACAAAATTCAGGGGACAGTTTGAAGAAAGAATTAAGGCAATAATCAATGAATTAAAATCACATAAAAATATAATTATTTTTATAGATGAAATTCATTTACTTGTAGGAGCTGGAAATGTACCTGGAGAAATGGACGCTGCTAATATGTTTAAACCTGCATTAGCCAGGGGTGAATTACAATGTATTGGTGCTACGACATTAAACGAATTCCGAAAAACTATTGAAAAGGACGGAGCATTAGAGCGTCGATTCCAAAAAATAATAGTTGAGCCGACGTCTACTGATGAAACACTTCAAATACTTCAAAACATTAAAAATCGTTATGAAGAACATCATAATGTTACATATACTGATGAGGCTCTTAAGGCATGCGTCACTTTAACAGAACGTTATATAACAGATCGTCATTTCCCGGATAAAGCAATTGATGCATTAGACGAATCAGGTTCTAGAATTCATATAAAAAACATTTCAGTTCCAAAAGAAATAGAAGAACAAGAAGAAGCCATTTCTAATGCTAATATACAGAAAGATTTAGCTGTAAAAAATCAAAATTATGAATTAGCGGCTAGTTATCGTGATAGAGTAAAACAACTGGAACAAGAATTAGAAGAAAAACGAGCTTTATGGGATTCGTCTCAGAATGAAAATCGTGAGATAGTTAATGCTGAGCATGTTGCAGAAACCGTATCTATGATGTCAGGAATTCCAGTATCGAGAATAACAACTACTGAGGGAATAAGAATTAAAGGAATGCGTGATGCTTTAAAAAAGAAAATTATATCTCAAGATCATGCTATCGATTCGTTAGTTTCTGCCATTCAACGCAATCGAATTGGACTTAATGATCCAAATCGTCCAATTGGAACATTTATGTTTATTGGTCCTACAGGTGTTGGAAAAACATATTTAACCAAACAACTTGCAGAATATATGTTTGGAAGTTCGGATGCTTTAATACGCATTGACATGTCAGAATATATGGAAAAATTTAATGCAAGCAGGCTTGTTGGTGCTCCTCCGGGATATGTTGGTTATGAAGAAGGTGGGTATCTTACTGAACAAGTTAGACGTAAACCATACTCAATTGTATTATTTGATGAAATTGAAAAAGCTCATCCAGATATATTCAATATCTTGTTGCAAATAATGGATGACGGGAGATTAACAGATAGTTATGGACGAAATGTTGATTTTAGAAATACAATTATAATTATGACATCGAACGCAGGAACTCGACAACTTAAAGATTTTGGTGGTGGAATAGGATTTTCAACTTTAACTGAATTTGATGAGAAAGAGAATTCTCGAAAAGTCGTTCGAAAAGCACTGGATAAACAGTTTTCTCCGGAGTTTTTGAATAGAATTGATGAAATTATTACATTTGATCAACTTGATATGCCTTCAATTATTAAGATTGTTGACATTGAACTTGAAAAATTGTATGAACGTATTGAGAAACTTGGTTATAAACTAGAAGTATCTTCTGATGCAAAAAATTATATAGCTCACATAGGATATGATAAACAATTTGGTGCGCGTCCATTACGACGTGCGATTCAAATAAATATAGAAAATCTTATATCAGATGTTTTAATAGAATCAAACATAAATGAAGGATACATAATTAAAGTTGAATACAATAAAGACGAAAACAAATTAATCATTATTTAATAATGATAAGATAGTCAATTAGCATTAAATATTAATATAAAACATAGTAATATGTCAAAATTCATTAAGAGACACAAGAAAAAAATTATTATTACTTCAATAATTTTGTTTTCTCTTTTAGGCGTTTTAATTGCTTTCTATTATTCTGTATTTGGATGTGTTTTGACAAATACAAAAGTTGAGTATTTATATATAGATAATGATGACAATATTGATTCAGTTAGAACTAAAATAGAATTATTAGGAAAGCCAACATCTATGTTGGGATTCAACATAATGAATGACTTTACGAATTATGATAAGTCTATTAAAATAGGTCGTTACAAAATATCAGATAACATTACAATGCTTTCATTATTCAGAAATCTACGTAATGGTCAGCAGACTCCAGTAAGTGTTGTTATCCCGAGTGTTAGAACTGTTGATGAAGAATGTGATAGAATTGCTAAGTTTTTGATGCTTAAAAGTGATGATATTAAATCATTATTAAATGATAATTCATATATTAAAAAATTAGGTTTCACAAAAGAAACATTACCTTCACTTTTTATACCAAATACATATGAAATATATTGGACTACTAATCCTACACAACTAATTGAACGTTTGAAAAAGGAATATGATATTTTTTGGAATGATGATAGAATAAGTCAAGCTAAAGAACTTGGTCTAACTCCAAATGAAGTTGCCACACTTGCTAGTATAGTTGATTCTGAAACTGCCCGTAATCAAGACAAACCTATAATAGCCAGGTTATACTTAAATAGAATAAATAAAAAAATGAAATTAGCAAGCGATCCAACTGTTGTTTTTGCGCTTGGAGATTTTACTTTACGTCGCGTACTTCGTAAACATCTTGAAATAGATTCACCATATAATACATACAAATATGAAGGTCTTCCACCTGGTCCAATTCGTATTCCTAGTATCGCAGGTATTGATGCCGTTCTAAACCCCGATAATAATGATTATCTATTCATGTGTGCAAAAGAAGATTTTTCGGGGGAACACTACTATACATCTTCAGCTGAAGAACATGCGAAAAATGCACAAAAATATTCTAATGCCCTTAATAGAAGAGGAATTAAATAAATAGATTTTTTATATTTATGCGAATATTATTGCTTGGAGAATACAGCAATGTACATAATACATTAGCGGAAGGCCTTCGTAAATTTGGACATGAAGTATGTGTTGCTAGTGATGGCGATGATTGGAAAAACTATAATAGAGATATAGATTTAAAGCGCAAATCAACAGGCAAATTTTATTCATTTTTTTATTATATTAAACTTAAACGAATATTTCATAAACTACGAAATTATGACATTGTTCAAATAATTAATCCAATTTTTCTTGAATTGTCAGCTAAAAGAATAAAAACATTTTACGATTATCTAAGAAAATATAATAAAAAGGTATTTCTAGGTGCGTTTGGAATGGATTATTATTGGGTTAAGACATGTCTGGACTGTAATACTTTCAGATATTCGGATTTTAATATTGGATTAAAACCACGTACTGAAGAAACATACAATAAATTACTAATTAATGAATGGTTGTATGGCGAAAAAGGAACTCTTAATCAATATATAGCAAAAGATTGTGACGGGATTATATGTGGACTATACGAATATTATCAATGTTATAATCAAATATACCTAGAAAAATGCACATTTATTCCTTTTCCGATTAAACTAGAAGAAACAGCACAAAAAAAAGTAAAAAAATCAACTGATAAAATTATATTTTTTATTGGAATACAAAAGACGCGAAATGAATATAAAGGTACAGATATCATGTTCCGTGCCTTAAAAAGAATAAAAGAAGAATTCCCAGATAAATGTGAGATTATAAAGGTTGAATCAGTACCATTTAATGAATATAAGAAACTCATGAATGAATCTGATGTGCTTTTAGATCAGTTATATAGTTATACCCCAGGAATGAATGGACTGTTGGCTATGTCAAAAGGAATTGTTTTAGTTGGTGGTGGAGAAGAAGAGCATTATAAACTTTTAAAAGAAGAGAAACTACGTCCAATCATAAATGTTTTCCCATCTGAAAATGATGTTTATATAAAATTAAAGAATATTATAATGAATCCTTCTACTCTCAAGAAATTATCGGAAGAAAGTGTTTGTTATATTACAAAACATCATAATTATATAAAAGTTGCAAAACAATATTTGGAATTTTGGAAAAAAAATGATTCAAATTATAACTCAAAATAAAGTAAGCCCCGAAAGTTATTAATATTACTTTCGGGGCGTATTCATCTTGTAAGATAATATTATTTTATTCAATTAATTTTAATTAAGAAATGATATCAGAACACCAGCAGCTACAGCAGAACCAATAACTCCCGAAATATTAGAAGACATACAATAGTTTAAAACATGATTTTTAGGATCATATTTTGTGGCGATTTCATTGCAGACCCTACTAGCCATTGGAACTGCGGATAATCCTGTAGCACCTATTAATGGGTTAATTTTTTTCTTTGTAAACAAATTAAAGAGTTTAACCATCATAATACCAGCTGAAATAGATAAAGCGAAAGCCAAGAACCCCCCAATAACAATACCTATTGTTTGCCAATTAAGAAAGGCTTGAACTGTCATAGTAGCTCCAACGCATAATCCAAGAAATATTGTGGCAGAGTTCATAATTGAATTACTTATAGTATTAAACAGCCTGCTAGTATCGGCGCCGATTTCTTTAAGTAGGTTTCCAAACATCAACATTCCTATCAAGCTTACTGCTGTTGGAACGAAAATAGCAACAATCGTAGTAACTGCAATAGGAAAGATAATTTTTAAGGTTCTTATATTCTTTATTTCATTTTTTGAGGGATAAAGCTTGTCCTGCTCTTTCATATTAATTTTTAGCTCTTTTTTAGTACAAGTAAGTTTAACTACAAGAGGAATAATTACTGGTACAAGAGCCATATAGCTATATGCCGCTATAGCGATTGGGCCAAGCAGATGAGGTGCTAATTTGATTGTTGTAAAAATAGCAGTAGGTCCATCTGCGCCGCCTATTATACCTAAAGATGCGGCTTCTTTAAGTGTAAAGCCCATTAAAACAGCACATATTAAAACACAAAATATGCCAAATTGAGCAGCAGCACCAAAAATTGAAAGTCTTAGGTTACGTAACATCGGACCGAAATCTGTCAATGCACCAACACCCATAAATATCACTGGTGGAAGGAATCCTGTTTTAATTAATGCATAATATAAAAAATTCATTAATCCCAGCTCATGTGCAATTTGGGGTAATGACATTTCCCAAATATTATATTTTACTTCCACACCGTCTTTAATTACCTTTATTATGCCTGTCTCATCTGCCTGTAGAACCCCCATATCTCCTCCAGGGAAGTTAGCGATAAGAACTCCAAAAGCAATTGGAACTAATAATAGAGGTTCATAGTGTTTAACTATGCCAAGATAAAGAAGTACAAATGCAATAACATACATAATTAGAAATGATGGATTAGAGATCAAATCACTTAACGCCGTCATTTCAAATAAATTATTAAATATATCAGACATCGTAATATAAAAATTTACTTATTAAAAAATGAATTTAACTTATTTTCATAATGACATCATCTTCTTCAACAGAATCTCCTGATTTCACAAGAATTGCCGTAATAATACCATCTTTGTCTGATTTGATAGCATTATAAGTTTTCATAGCTTCAATATATCCAACTACTTCTCCCTCTTTGACAGCATCACCGACATTTTTTGGTTTTTCCCCAGTTTCTTTAACGTTGTAGAATTTACCCTCAAGTGGGGCCAACAAATCTGTGCCTTCAGAATTACTTTGTAATTCAGCTGCATTATCTTTAACATTAGAAGTAATAGTAGAATCGTCATAGATAATATCTACTTTATAATGTTGACCATTTAACGCAACAGTAATCGAATTGGGCATCTCAGAACTTATAGAGGAGGTTGCATTAGCATTTTTACGTTTCATTAAATCAGCTTCAAAATCAGCCTTAGCTTTACCGCTTTTATATGCTTCATATTGAGTTGGATGCATTGAATATTCAAATAGTTCCTCATCATCTTCACCCAGTTCCCAACCCTTTTCAATCATTTTTTGTTTATATTCATGTAGATTATCTGGATAATTATTCTGTGGGTCTGAATCCATGAAATGTCTTCCCTCTTTTTGGGCTAATTCCACTAATTCATTCGCCACAGTTCCTGGTAATTTGCCAGCTTTTCCTAGTATCATATCCCAAATGGTATCAGCAATCATCGACCACCTTTCTTTCCCTTTTTCCATTTGTATTACATTCATCAAAGCTAAATTTTTCACATATTGACTAAAGGGGGTAACTAAGCATGGGTATCCTACTTTAGGCCACACATAGGCAACTTCATCAAACAATTTTATAAGTAATTCATCTGTAGACAATTCTTTTTGTCCATGCTTTTTCTTCCATTTATTTAAGGAAGAAAGATTTTCTTCAAGATCAGTCATAAGTGACCCCATCATTCCACCTGGTAATCCTGGTTTCACAAGTAATGAATTGTTAATTCGATTTAGAGCTGGACAATAATATCCAAGAAAATCATCCATCATCTCTTGTATCTGATGCCTAACTTCCATATATGCTTTCATGTTGATTTCTTTTACTTTAAAACCAGCATCTTTAAGCATTTCTTGAACTGCTATAATATCAGCATGACCAGTTCCCCATGATAAAGGAGCAACAGCTGTATCTACATAATCACATCCATTTTTGCAGACTTCCAAAATACTTGCCATATTAAAACCTGGACCAGAATGAGAGTGATACTGTATGGTAATATTTTTATAATTTTTTATACCCTTAACTATTTTTCCCAATGAATCCGGTCGACCAATTCCGGCCATATCCTTTAAACAAATTTCATCTGCGCCTGCGTCAATTAGTTCCTTTGCTAAATTTACATAATAATCAATAGTATGTATTGGAGAATGTGTAATACATAATGACGCTTGAGCAATCATTCCTGCTTCTTTGGCATATTTAATTGAAGGTATAATATTTCTTGGATCATTTAAGCCACAAAAAATTCTTGTTATATCAGTACCTTGAGATTTCTTCACTTTGTAAAATAATTTCCTAAGATCTTTCGGGCACGGACTCATACGTAAAGCATTGAGTGCACGATCTAACATGTGAGTTTCAATACCTGCTTTGTGAAATGGCTTTGTCCATTCTCTAACAGATTTATTTGGATTTTCGCCGTATAATAAATTTACCTGTTCAAATCCTCCACCATTTGTCTCCACACGATCAAAACATCCCATTTCAATTATGGCTGGTGCAATTTTTAACAACTGATCAACTCGTGGTTGGTACTTACCAGCACTTTGCCACATGTCACGAAAAACCAAACTAAATTTTACCTCTTTTGACATAATTATTATATTTTTCTTATATTTATAACTTTTCCTTTGTTATCTGTGATTTGTTTAACAGCTTCATTTATAATAGAAACTGTTTTATCATCAACATTTGATTTAGAACTATTAACATCATCAGTGTTAACATCTTTTGAAGAATTTAATTTATTTATTATATAAATCAATGATTTTCCCAAATAAATAACTACAAGAAGAATGGTGAAAACCGTAACCATTCCTACAATTAATAATTTAAAAGCTTCTGGTAATTTTTCCATTTTTGAAATATAAAATATATAATATTATTATAGTTATATCAGTACTACTAAAGAATAAAAATCCTAAAAGCAGAAAATTACCCTCAACCGTTAAAAAACGATTAAGGGTAAAAAAATTGCTTATCTCACGACAAGCAATCTTTACTAACCTTAAAATAAATCTAATACCATGAAAAACACATTGCAAATTTAATGTTTTTCAATATATTAACAATACTTGAATTAAAATTAATATTTAAATTTAATCTTTTTTAACAAATATTCGGTAAATATCATTAATTAATACAGTTTTAAAGTAAAAATAAAAAAATAAAAATAAATTATAATACAAAATAAAGAAATTCAATCAATCCGTAAGTAGAATTAATAAAATAAATAATTAGAATAGTATCAAATTAAATTCAAATATAATTAAAATAGAAAATGAATTCAAAGTAATACAAGATTTAAAATTTTTTAATAAAAATATTCGAAAAGATCAAGAAATTGAAGAATTAATCATTAGTATAATTATCTTTAAAAATAGAATTAATGACACTTTCTATAATACATGGAAAATATTCAAGTTCCAACAGATGTTCTTTTTCTGCTATATCAGAAGCAGAGTCATCACGTTCAATTTTGAATGAATGTTGCTTAATTATTTCACCACCGTCACAAACAGTAGAAACAAAATGTACGGTAAATCCAGAAATTTCTTCACCAGCATTTTTTACAGCTTCATGAACATGGTGACCATACATACCTTTTCCACCAAATTTTGGTAGTAATGCAGGATGTAAATTAATAATTTTAGATGGATATATATTAATTAAAAACTCTGGTACCATAAGCAAGAAACCAGCTAAAACAATAAAGTCGATATGAAATCCATGAAGTATGTTTAATAAATAATCTTTTGAATTAAAATTATTCTTATTTACAACTACTGTAGGAACATTATATTTTTTGGCACGAACCAGAGCATAAGCATCTTGTTTACTGCTTAATACTAATGCAATCTTCACTGTTTTTGAATTATTAAAATATTTAATAATTTCTTCACAGTTAGACCCATTTCCTGATACGAATATTGCAACATTAACAATCATATAAACTCTTATAAATAAAAGTATTAAAGGATGAAAAATATCATTACTGAGGGAAAATCATTCTTGATTATTTTCATTTTCATTTGTCGAAAAATTATCTAAACCATTATTAATGAGGATGTTGTACCATGACAATACTTTTCTCATATCTGCCGAGTGAACACGGTCTTTATCATAATTTGGCAAAACTTTTATAAAGAAATCTTCAATTTCTTCTTGGGTTGCCTTTTTATGATGGAGTTCAACAGGTTTAGAATTGTAGATACTTTTAATATTTTCAAACACTTTTGAAAGTGGTATCTCTTTATCATCATCTGTATAAATAGAAACATCTGATAATGCAACAATTCTATCCGTAGAGTGGGCTGGCATTCTTTTTTTATAATTGTCTATAGTTTCAATTATTATCATCTTATTTCCTTTGGATACAAACTTATATAATCCCGGTTTTCCTGCAATAGCTAAAATTTTGTTTAACATAATTATAAATTTTAAAGTAATATAATAAATAATATTTTAATTCAATTAATGAATATCATTCAAAAGATAATCAATTTGTTTTTCTATATCAATATATTCGTTGTTTAGTAAAATGTAATCAACTTTATTAGCTAACATTTTTTGGTCCATTTGTGTGTTAATTCGTTTTTTAATTTTATCTACATCCGTTTTATTTCTATTCAAACATCTATTTATACGTAGTTTCTCATCTGCATATACCATAACTGTAATATCCACAAGAGTGTTAAATCCAGATTCAAACAAAATTGCTGATTCAATAAATACAATTGTTTCATTAATATTAAAAGCCCATTGCTTTAAGAAAAGTGATAAAGCTTGATGGACAATCATATTAATTTTATTTCTATTTTGAATATTGCTAAATATAAAATTTGCTATTAATTGTTTATTCAAAGTTAAAATATCATTACCATCTTCATCTTTTTCTTTAATATATGCATCTTCTCCAATAATGTTCTTAATTGATTTAATTATTTGTTCATTATGTGTCATAAGAATCTTTGCTTCTTTGTCACAATCAAAAACAATATAACCTTTTTGTCTCAATACATTAGAAACAAAAGACTTTCCGCTCCCCATTCCACCAGTTATTCCAATTTTAATCATAAAAAAGTTTTATTCAATAGTTCGTTCGATTATATAATCAACTTTATGAGGAGAATATCTGACATTTTTTACACCATCAGGAATATCTGTAAGAATTACGTTGCACTTTGAATCTGAAGGTTTTATTGTAGAATAATCTATAACAGCATTAAACTGTTCATCTTTAATATTTTGATACTCTGATGCACTTACTTGATAAGTCACAGTAGCTGTCATAGGAAATGGTTTTAAAATAATATTTTGAGGAATATTCTTTATGTAAATAGGTATGTCTATTTGTTTAGTAGTTTGGAGGTCAACACATATTGTCGCTTTAACTTTATTAGGGACACATTTTACGCCAATAGGAGGATTTAGGATAATATCCGTTTTTAACGTATCTTTTAGATTATTAAAGTTTACACGATTGGTATTTATAATCGTTATTGTATCATATGAATCTGCTGGAGCATATATATCAACAAATTCTGGTTGTAACTTAATATCGCAAATCATGTATTCTTTGGCAGCTGATACTACACCAGAGACATTAACAGGTACATGTTTATGTTCACCGTTGGAATAAAAGATTTCTATTGTAGGTAAAGTAGATTCTGATATGGTTATTCCATTAGAAATAGTCTTTGTAAATACTTTTTTCCAAACCTCATCATTAATAATTAATGCCTTACCATTATCTTTCATTATAGAGTAGTCTATATCAATAATTCTATCTCCTCCATTTAGCATCATTTTTAATAGGAGGAAGCCTCTACCATATATTTTCACAGAAACTTTTTCAGGAATCTTAGAAGTTAGAATAACTGAATTGGGTATTCCATTTATCTTTAAGTTATAATCTATTGTAAAACTTGTGGAATTCCTTAAAGTCAAAATAAACCAAAAGATTAGCGAAACCAATAAAAAAACTAAAAATACTAATAATTCATGGTTTAATTTGGAAAACCGTGAATTATTAGTATTTTTAGTTTTGGGGGCTATATTTTGCATTTCAATTATTTCTGCATTGTTTGTTCTATATCAGCAAAAACCATAGTCCTATCAACTTTTATAGTAACACCTTTAGAGATTTCTATAGTAAGATATGATTCACTAGGATTTGTATCTTTAACGACGCCCAAAATACCACCACCAATCACCACTTTTGTGCCTGGTTCGATTGAATTGCGCCATTGTTGTAATTCTTTTTGACGTTTTTTTTGCGGTCGAATCATGAAAAAATACATAATTGCAAACATAGCAACTAACATAATCAGCATAGGCATCATACTTCCGCCTTGTCCATTTGCTCCGCCCTGAGCTTGTAATAAATGTTGAAACATAAAATAATAATTTAAATTTTATTAATTTTTTATAATCAAATTCTCTCTTTTTAATTTTTTTACAACAGCATCTAATATTCCATTCACATAAGAAGCACTATTTGGAGTACTGTAATATTTTGCAATATCCACATATTCGTTTATAGTAACATTGGTTGGTATTTGAACAAAATTCAGCAATTCAGCAATTGCTATCTGCATTATAACCACATCCATAAATGCCAAACGATCGAATTCCCAATTCTTAATGCATTGTGCAATTAAGTTTCTATAATCTAAATCATTTATAATTGTTGTCCTAAATAATTTTAAAGCATAGTCCCTATCTTCGTCATCTTTATATTCGGGCAGCAATTCCTGTTTGTCACCAGATTCCTCTTGGAAACGTTTAATAGTTTTTAATACAAATGTATCAACAATCTCTTTATCATCATTCCAATATAGACTTTTATCTTCTAAAACGTCATATATCTTATCATCCTTCATAATGATAGATTTGTAAATTTTTCTCCAAAACTCTCTGTCAACATTATAGTCGTCAATAGAATTATTCATATATATATAATAAGTTTCAGACGTTTTAATTTGTTCTAACAATCCTTTCAGGTAATCAGGGTCGTTAAGCCATGTTCTATTTTGTTTTTCAATAAAGTCGTTTAATTTACAATTATTCTTTAATTGTTTAATAAAACGATTATCAACGAACTTATGATTAATAGTATCATCTTTATGAACAATCATATTGATTTGTTCTCTATTTTCAAGTTGTTCTGCTTCATACTTTGTCAAATCAACCATTAATAAGAGTAAATAATGATATAAATCATATGCTTTTGAAAGACTAAACAGCAATTCTTTTTCAGCTGTTTTAAGATCTTTCCCTCCATTCTGATAATAAGAATAAATAAGTTGTACGATTTTAAGGCGAATAAGTGTTCTATTAATCATTTCTTCAAAAAACTCTATTTTTGTTAAATATTTATTGCAAATATAGCCATTTTTATTTGAATAAACCTAATTATTTAAAAAATGAAAGATGTTTTTGTTATTATTTTAATAAATATAAACGATTTTATTTCATAAAAATGATGTTTAAATAAAAACATGGTGAGAAATATTAATTGTCTGAATATTAAATCGCATTATTTACATTATAAAAAATATCTTTTTCAAAAGAAATATAAAAATATAACTAATCACCAAATAAGCACAGTATTATTTGTGTTATTTCGACTTAGATTATATAAAATTTGTATAAATAAAAAAAAAAGAGTAACTTTGCAAATAAATCGGCATCAAGCAAGTAGTGTGATGGCGAATTAAGCAATAACAACTTAATTTATAGTAACACAAATGAAAGAAATTACTTTAAAAGCTCAGGTTCGTAATGAACAGGGCAAGAAAGCAAGTCGTGACTTGCGTCGTAAGGAATTAGTGCCTTGCGTTGTTTATGGTGTGGAAAAAGACGAGAAGGGTCTTCCAAAATCTAAGTCAATAATTGTTAGTGAGAAAGAGCTATCTAAATTGATTTATACTCCTAACGTTTATATTGTAAATTTGGATGTCGATGGAGACGTCTCAAAGGTTATTCTAAAAGAGCTCCAGTGCGATCCTGTAAGTGACAGACCAATACATGTTGATTTTTATCAAATAACAGATGCTCCAATTGTCATTGAAGTACCAGTAAAACTCCATGGTTTAGCCGAAGGTGTTAAAGCTGGTGGTAAGTTAGTATTAAATGTTCGCAAACTAAAAGTTCGTGCACCTTATACTTCTTTACCAGATACATTGGATATTGATGTTACAGCATTAACATTGGGCAAATCTTTAAAAGTAGGTGCACTACATTTTGAAGGACTAGAAATAGTTACCAGCAAAGAAGTTGTTGTATGCGCAGTTCGCATGACGCGTGCTGCACGTTCTGCAAGCAGTGAAGCAACTGATGAAGAAAACAACTCATCTGAAGAATAATAGAACTTTATACTTTTTCAATAGTATATAATTAAAACATGTTTAATCCGAATTATGGTTTTCCATAATTCGGATTATTTGAAACAATGATACACTTTTTTAAAAATATATTTAATAAGTCTGTAAAAGATTTCAATAAACAAAATAATTCAAATATGAAGTACCTAATTGTTGGTTTAGGCAATATAGGACATGAATACAACAACACTCGCCATAATATTGGTTTCATGATTCTAGATCAGTTATCATCATCTGCTAATAGTTGCTTTGAAGACAAGCGTTATGGTAGTATCTCTAAATTCAGGTTGAAGAATTGCGAATTAATTTTACTAAAGCCATCGACATATATGAATTTAAGTGGAAATGCTGTAAGATATTGGTTGAAAAAAGAAAGCATTCTTATGGATAATATGCTTATTATATGTGATGACATTTCATTATCTCTAGGAAAGTTGCGAATACGTACATCTGGCAGCGATGGTGGTCACAATGGTTTAAAACATATATCAGCAGTATTAGGAACTCAGCAATTTAACAGATTACGATTTGGTATAGGAAACAACTATAATCCCGGCGAACAAGTCAATTATGTTTTAGGAAAATTTTTTGACCAAGAACTCTTAGCCATTCGACCTTCAATAGAAACGGCTGTAGAAGCAGTTAAGTCTTTCTGTTTAAGAGGAATAGTAGCCACGATGAATGATTTTAATAAGAAAAAAACAGAATAATACAAAAGAATTCAGATATAATTAATCTGCAAATAGCATGGTTTCAGTATCATATTCATCATCGAAATCTGCATAAAACATTGGAATTGTAAATTCATCTAATACACGCCTTTCCTTCTTGGTCGGTCTGCCAAGCCCTTTTGCTCTTCTAACAAATCCACCAATTCTATTCATCTCTAAAATTTCATATTGTTCTGGAGGTGTAACATCTTCCAAAATCTCAGGAATCAGTTTTGCCCCTACCCTATTTTGAATTGCTTTTAAAATTTTAAAAGAATATGTAACAGGTGGTTTTTTCACTTGAACAACATCACCTTCTTTAACCATTCTTGATGCTTTTATTTTAGCACCATTAATCATAATTCTTCCATTTTTACATGCATCTGCAGCCATGGTTCTAGTTTTAAATATTCTTGCTGCCCACAACCATTTATCCAGTCTTGCTTCCATATTAGATATAAATGGATTACATTATTTTTTAGATTTTCAAAGTATCAATTAAGAATTTGCGACCAATTTACAAATATTGACAATAGTATCCATTGCTTTCATCATAGTTTGAACAGAGCAAAATTCATGGGGGCCATGGAAATTGACACCACCTGCAAATATATTGGGGCATGGTAATCCTCTTAATGATAGCTGTGCACCGTCTGTCCCACCTCTGATAGGTTTTACAATTGGTTTAACTCCAGCATTTCTAATAGCATTAATAGCATAATTAATTACATACTCAGGGACAAATTCCTTCATGTTGTAATATTGGTCTTTAATTGATACGTCAGCAACATGACCATATTTACTATTAATTTGAGTAACAAGTTTCAAAAAATGTTCTTTCTTATTACTAAATTTATCTTTATTGTGATCGCGAATAATAAAATTAAGTGTAGCTTCTTCACAACTGCCATTAATTGATAAAAGGTGGTAAAACCCTTCATAGCCATCTGTAGTTTCTGGTGCCTGATCTTTGGGCAGTAATGAGATAAATTCCGAGGCAATCTTAGCAGCATTTATCATTTTATTTTTAGCATATCCCGGGTGCACACTTATACCTTTAATTATAATCTTAGCAGAAGCTGCATTAAAGTTTTCATATTCAATTTCACCTAATTCGCTACCATCTAAAGTATAAGCAAAATCTGCGGCAAATTTTTCAATATTAAATTTATGGACGCCAAGTCCGATTTCTTCATCAGGAGTAAATGCAACTTTTATTTCACCATGCTCTATTTCCGGATGTTTAAGTAAAAAATCACATGCTGAAACTATTTCTGCTATTCCAGCTTTATCATCAGCTCCTAACAATGTAGTTCCATCAGTAACAATTAAATCATTACCAATATATTTTAGCAATTCAGGAAACATTTCCGTTTGAGAAATAATTCCATCATTTAAGACTATATCACCACCATTATAATTCTCAATAATACGCGGTTTGATATTGTTCCCCGAACAATCTGGACTAGTATCAATGTGAGCAATGAATCCAACGGTTTTTATACTAGTTTTATTTGAATTGGATGGTAATGTTGCATAAACAAAGCCAAAACTATCCATTTCAACATTTTTTAGGCCAATCTCAACGAGCTCATCCTTAAGATAGCTTGCTAATGCAAACTGCTTATCAGTGCTAGGAGTCTTATCTACATCGTAAGCAGACTGAGTGTCAAATGACACATATTTTAAAAAACGTTCAATTATATTCATAAATCTAAAAGGGTTTAAAAGAAATTAGCTATTTCATCAAGGATAAAAGATAATACAACTTCATTAGTATCTCCGTACGGAAAAAGTTCAACAGAGTTTACATCATTTATTTCATAATCGGGTATAATTCCTGAAAAATAATTATAATTATCATTTTTATCTGCGACATAAGCAACAACGGGATATAGAGTAGCACAATAATCAGACTTGATAGGCTCTGTAATTACCGTCTGACCAGAAGTTGTTGTACCGATAACATAAACATGGTCGCTTCCAAGAGATGCTGATAAAGCACGAATCACCCATTCAGCTGCACCTTGGGTTTGTTCACTAGTAATACAAAAAACATCGGTAACGCCTAATGCATTTGCCAATGCATCTTTATCATAATAGATAATTTTATTCTCATTACTTCTTTTTTCATTATAAATTATTTTTGCAAATATATCTGACGAAAATGTAGGAGAAAGCATATACGAAGCTAATTTATTTGCCATTTCAATATTACCATAATTACACAGACGAAAATCTAAAATAATTATTGTGGGATTATAACTTTTTAAAAAATGGATATTTTGATCGAGACTGGTTAAATACTCTTTTGAGTCAGTATTTTTCTCTTCAGGGCCAGAAGTAAGTCTATTACACATTAAATAAGCGACTTGTTTATCATCAACAGAAAATATACGTGATATTGGTATGGGGATGTCTTCAACATATTCTGACTTATTAATTTGAATTGTTTCTTCAGACTTCCATATAAATTCTGTAGCATCTTCATTAATAGATAATTTATAAACAACCAAGGAATGGCTTTTACCATTAACTAACTTATCTGCAACTGAACTTGAAAATTTAACTCCATCTATATAGCCAATAAAATCCCCTCTTTTTAATCCGCATTTTTCTGCAGGAGAATTTTTAATTACATTTGTAACTCTTGCAAATTGCCTTGAAGTAGCACGAGTCGGGTCTGAAAAAATAACGAAATCTAGTCCATAGGAATTAATGTGGTTAAAATAACCTCGCTGATGGTAATCTTCTTCAATTGTATCTATTGAACACCAGCTCCAAGTATCATCATCCTTAGTGATTTTTTTTAGAAAATCAGCAGTCGAAGAGAAGTAATCTTTCCAGTTAAGATTATCTTCATTAATTGATTCAGGCCACAAATAGTATTCTTTCATGATATTCAATAGCCAGTGATTCCGATTTGTTTTTTGTTCATATTCACTGGTTCTATCTTCACCACAAGAAAAAAAAAGGAAAACAATTAATAAGAAAAAATAAGATTTATTAATAATCATATAAACAATATATTTATATTATTTACGGCAAATTTAAATAAAAAAAATGAAATAATAACCATACTTTAAAAAATATAATCAAATCATATTATATGAAGTAATAAATCAGAAAAAACATAAATTATATTATTGTAAAAATACAAACAAAAATTATGGTTTGATATTACGGCATGATACGCATGATATAATATTATTATTTAGACTTTTTTAAGCATATCCAATATATTAATATGGATATTTTTTTGTAATTTTGCAATTTAAAAGTATTTTAAATTATAGATAACATATTCATATTAAGGAATACCATAAATTTAAGTGTATGAATTCTAATGACAACAACATATTTGAGGACATATTCGGACGTATTGAAAACAAAAATTTTTCTGTAATTGCAAATTTTGATAAATCAGATTTGAATCAAGAAGATCTATCTGCAATTGAAAATGAAATTCCAATTCTGCCATTACGTAATATGATGTTATTCCCTGGTACTTTATTACCAGTTACTATAGGCAGAGCTTCAGCACAAGCATTATTAAATGACTCATATAAAAATAAGAGTTTGATTGGCGTTTTCGGCCAAAGCGAAGAGCAAATAGAAGATCCAACATTTAACGAACTGTTTCGAACTGGTGTACTTGGACGTGTAGTTAAAATTTTACGTTTACCTGATGGAAGTCAAACTGCTTTTCTACAAGGATATATGCGTATACATCTATTAGAAGCCCATTCTGGTAGCAAATATTTATTAGGACACGTTGAAGATTATCCTGAAGTTTTCCCAGAAGAAGGTGACCGTAAGTTTAAAGCAACTATAGAATCATGCAAAGAGGTTGCCGACAAATTCTTACAAAAAGGGGAAGGTGTTCGATTAGATTCTTCATTTAAATTTACTGATGTTCAAAGTAGGGTTTTCTTTGTCAACTTCATGTGTGGTAGTCTTCCTATTCCAAATTCAGAACATATTCTTTTACTTGAACAAACTCACCTTCATGACCGCGCTATTAAGTTACTTAGCTTTTTAAGCAGGGAGTATCAATTTGCGATGCTAAAAGCAAATATTCAAATGCAGACACATGAAGATCTTAGTCGACAACAACGTGAATATTTTCTAAAAAAAGAAATTGAAAACATTAAAGATGAATTGGGTGACAATGACACACACGATATAGAATCTTTTATAGAAAGAAGCAAAAAAAAGAAATGGAATTTGACTGTTCAAGAACAGTTTGATAAAGAAATCGGTAAATTAGAGCGCCTCAATCCCCAAAGTCCTGACTACAATGTGCAATATGAATATATAGAAACTCTTTTAAGTTTGCCATGGGGTGAATACACTAAAGACCGTTTAAATATTAATAGTGCCGAGAAAATTTTAAACAAGGATCATTATGGGATGGAGAAAGTTAAAGAGCGCATATTAGAGCATTTGGCAGTTCTTCATCTACGCGGCGATTTAAAAAGTCCAATTCTTTGTCTTTATGGACCTCCTGGAGTAGGAAAAACGTCTTTGGGAAAGAGTATTGCCAAATCATTAAAAAGAAAATACATACGAGTTTCACTTGGTGGCATTCACGATGAGTCAGAAATTCGGGGACATCGAAGAACATATATTGGTTCGATGCCAGGAAGAATTATAAAAGGTTTAGCAAATGCAGGCAGTTCTAATCCTGTTTTTATCCTTGATGAAATTGATAAAGTTAGTCAAATGAATGTAAACGGAGATCCTTCATCTGCTCTACTTGAAGTATTGGATCCCGAACAAAACACAAATTTCCATGATAATTTTATTGATATTGACTATGATATCTCACATGTTATGTTCATCGCCACGGCAAATAATATCAGTAACATACCTTCCCCCCTACTCGATAGAATGGAATTGATAGAAGTGAGTGGCTATCTTACAGAAGAAAAAACTGAAATTGCCAAGCGTCATCTTATTCCAAAGCAAATTGAAAGTATAGGATTGACGAATTATAAAATTCGTTTCACAAAACAAGCTATAGAAAAGATTATTGAAAGTTATACTCGCGAATCTGGTGTTAGAGAACTTGAAAAACAAATTAATAAGCTATTGCGTAAAATTGCACTTTCAGTGGTTCGTTCTGATGATATGGATAATACCTATGTTATTACACCTTATGAAGTTCAACAGTATTTAGGGACAGAGCCATATAGTCGCGATAGCTATCAAACGAATGAATTTGCTGGTGTTGTCACAGGTTTGGCTTGGACGGCAGTTGGTGGGGAGATTTTATTTATAGAAACCTCTCTAAGCAGAGGAAAAGGCTCAAAACTAACTCTGACAGGCAACCTTGGAAATGTCATGAAAGAATCAGCTTCTTTAGCATTAGAATATGTTAAATCACATTCTGAAATGCTATCAATAAATCCTGATATATTTGAAAATTGGAACATACACATACATGTTCCAGAAGGAGCCGTTCCAAAAGACGGGCCATCAGCCGGTATTACAATTGCGACGTCATTGGCATCAGCTATTACACAACGCAAAGTTAGGAAAAATCTAGCCATGACAGGCGAAATTACTCTTAGAGGCAAGGTGTTACCAGTCGGTGGCATAAAGGAAAAGATTTTAGCTGCCAAACGTGCTGGAATAAAAGAAATAATACTTTGTCGAGATAATGAAAAAAATATTAATGATATTCCTGCAAGTTATATTTCTGGTCTTACCTTTCATTATGTAGACACAATAGACGAAGTTCTTAAATATGCTTTATTAGAAGAAAAAGTATCTAACGCATTAGATTTTAATTCTATTAATAATGAATCATCTAAAAATTAGCTATTCTTAAAATAATAAGAATAGTTTAGTAAAAGAAAAAATAAATGACATTTAAAATAGTTCAAGCTGATTCAAAAAGTAACGCTCGTACAGGAATAATTACGACAGATCACGGAGATATTGAAACACCAATTTTCATGCCTGTAGGCACCTTGGGCAGTGTTAAGGGAGTTCATCTTCACGAATTGTTAGAAGACATTAATGCACAGATTATTTTGGGCAACACATATCATCTGTATTTACGTCCGGGAACCGAGATTTTAGAGTTGGCAGGCGGGATACACAAATTCAATGGTTTTAATCGGCCAATTCTTACAGACAGCGGCGGATTTCAAGTGTTTAGTCTTTCTGGAATACGCAAACTATCTAATGAAGGTGCCGAATTCAGAAGTCATATTGATGGTTCAAAACATTTCTTTACTCCGGAAAAGGTTATAGATATAGAGCGTTGTATTGGTGCTGATATAATGATGGCTTTTGACGAATGCCCTCCTGGTACATCAGATTATGAATACTCCAAGAAATCACTAGATTTAACAGAATCATGGTTAGATCGATGCATTAACAGATATAAAGAAACTCAACCCAAATACGGCTATTATCAAAGTTTATTTCCCATTGTACAAGGATGTACTTATAAAGACCTACGTATACGTGCTGCAGAAAATGTTGCGAGTAAAGAAATGGATGGCAATGCTATTGGCGGATTAGCAGTTGGAGAGCCAGTCGAAATTATGTATGAAATGATTGAAATTGTAAATGCTATTCTTCCTAAAGACAAGCCCCGCTATCTTATGGGTGTTGGCACCCCAATAAACTTACTTGAAGGAATAGAACGTGGAGTTGACATGTTTGACTGTGTAATGCCTACTCGTAATGGACGAAACGCAATGCTGTTTACACGGAATGGCACTATAAATATGCGTAATCAAAAGTGGAAGGATGACTTTAGTCTTCTTGATGTTGAAGGTACTTCATACGTGGATAAAACTTATACAAAAGCTTATCTTCATCATCTTTTCAAAGCTCAAGAATTATTAGCACTACAAATTGCATCAATTCACAACTTGGCATTTTATTTAGAACTTATGAAAGAAGCAAGATTTCATATCAAGAATGGGGATTTCACCTTATGGAAATCTAAGATAATAATAGAATTAAATAGAAGATTATAGTAATTTTATCTTTATAATTATTTAACAAACAATTACTTACTTTGATAGAATCTAGTGACATAACATTAAACTACAACAAAGACAATAATAATTTCAAACCCAAACAATTAAGTTCAATAGATTCGGGAAACAGTTGTTCTATGGTTAAATCAACATTGAGTACAAAAGAAAGCGATGTTGATAATATTACTATTACATCTAAAGAAAAAAACATAAAAGCTAATAATGAAAAAGAGGGTAGCCACATTAAAAACAGATTTAAACTAAAAGAATCATGGAAATTATTTAAGGAGTTTATTTTCACAAATATTTTACCCCTTAAAAAAATAGACCGCTATTTGATAAGTAAATTTCTTAGTACTTATATTTTTGTTATTTTAATCATAATATCCATTGCTATTGTTTTTGACATTAATGAAAATATCGATAAGTTTGTATCAAGAAATGCAACATTAAAACAGATTGTTTTCGACTATTATGTCAATTTTGTACCATATTACAGCAATTTGTTCAGTCAACTATTTGTTTTTGTATCTGTTATATATTTTACGACAAAACTTGCAGAGAATTCTGAAATAATAGCTATGATGTCTACTGGGCTATCTTTTCCTCGTCTTCTACGTCCATATATAATTTCATCTATTATAATATCATGCCTTACCTTTTATTTAAGTTCGTACGTCATACCCGAAGGTAGTGAAAAATTAATTAAGTTTGAAAACACTTTTAAAAAGAATAATGTTCGAACCTACACAACAAATGTACAGTTAGAAGTAGACAAAGGTGTAATTGCATATATTGGTCGTTACGAGGATCGTGTAAAGACTGGGTATGAATTTTTTCTGGATAAATTTAAAAATAAAAAGCTTGTTAGTCATTTACAAGCTAATACTATAAGATATGATAGCCTTTCAGAAGAACCATACCATTGGATTTTAACCAATTACGAAATTCGTGATTTACAAGGCATGCGTGAAATATTAAGCAGTGGAAGTCGACTTGATACTATTATAAAAATGGAACCTCAAGATTTTATGATAACAAAAGGTCAACAAGAAACTCTTACCAGTCCAAAACTAAAACAATATATAAATCGTCAGAAAGAACGTGGATTCGCCAATATAAAAGAATTTGAATTTGAATACTGGAAACGAGGTGCTTCTTCATTTGCTATAATAATTCTTACGATAATGGGAGCCTCATTATCAGCACGCAAACGTAAGAATGGAATGGGAATTGCCTTAGGAATTGGAATTTTTCTTAGTTTATTTTATATAATGTTTCAAACGGTATCCAAAACTTTTGCTGTAAACCTAAACATACACCCGATGTTGGCGGCATGGATGCCTAACATATTTTTTTCTATAATTGCATACATATTGTATAAAAAAGCACCTAGATAATTCAATTTTTCAATAATATAAATTTACAGACTATTGATGTATTTTGACGAGTTTCCATTAGACGATGTATTGCTTGATGCTATTGACTCTATGAGTTACCACCAATGCACTCCAATTCAAGAAAGAAGTATTCAACATATTTTGTCTGGAAAAGATGTAATTGGAATTGCTCAAACTGGCACAGGTAAAACAGCTGCTTATCTAATTCCCATATTAAACAAATTGAATTCACGTAAATATCCATCTTCATCCGTGAATTGTTTAATCATGTGTCCAACACGTGAATTAGCCCAACAAATAGATCAGCAAATAGAGGCTTTTTCTTACTATACTTCTATTTCTGGTTTTGCTGTTTATGGTGGGAATGATGGTCAGAGATATGAACAAGAACGAAGAGGTTTACAATTAGGGGCAGATATAATTGTTGCAACTCCAGGAAGGCTTCTTAGTCACATAAAATCAGGAAATGTTGATTTAAGTAAAGTTAGTTTTTTTGTATTAGATGAAGCTGATAGGATGTTGGACATGGGTTTTAATGATGATATAATGAACATTGTCAGGCATTTACCATTGAACCGACAAACAATTCTATTTTCAGCTACCATGCCTCATTCTATTCAAGAACTTGCAAATAACATATTGAATGAACCTGTTGAAATAAAGATTGCTATTTCTAAACCAGCCGACAACATCAATCAATTTAAATTTATTTGTCATGAAGGTATGAAAGACAAAGTGCTAATAAATACACTTTGTAATTCTTCAAACGACAGAATAATTATGTTTGTTTCCAAAAAATCAAAAGTCAAGGAACTAGCAAGTACATTAAAAATATCCAAACTTATAATTGGTGCGATGCATTCTGACCTATCACAAAAAGAACGAGATACTATAATGTACGAGTTTCGTAACCATAGAATAAATTTACTAATAGCAACAGATATTGTAAGCCGGGGGATTGACATTGACGACATCCAGCTTGTAATCAATTATGATGTACCCCATGATGCTGAAGACTATGTACACAGAATTGGCAGAACAGCACGAGCAAATCGTACAGGAAATGCTATTACTATAGTATCCCCATCAGAGTCCATCTATATTAGAAAAATAGAAGAACTTATTGGTTTCCCTATTCCAGAACTCCCACTACCAGATGGATGTGGCGTTCGTCCGTCCTTAACTAGCAATAAATCCAAAAGGCAATCATCAAACAAACACCGTCATGCATCTAATAATCGACATAGGAAACAGCAGTGTAAAAGCCGCAGTGTTTCAACCTCTGAATCTTAGTATTGACGACTTTTCAAAATATGATTCAAATAAAAACAATTCATTTTCATCAATACGTATTAGCATTGATGACAAACTATCCTTTACAAGTTTCATAAAATCATATTGTATTTCAGCTTGTATCATCTCGTCAACATCTATAATTCCCGACTGGATTAAATCAGAATTAGAATTATGTAACATTAATAATATTTATACATTTGACTCATCGACTCCAATTCCCATTACAAATTCATACAAAACACCTTTAACATTAGGAACAGATCGACTTGCTAGTGTTATTGGCGGATATTTTGAAGCGGGCAGATCCCATCCCGTTTTATGCATAGATTTTGGCACTGCTATAACATATGATTTTATCTCATCAGACGGAAATTATATCGGAGGCAATATATCACCAGGTCTTTCTATGCGTTTTAAATCGCTTCATTTGTACACAAAAAAACTACCTTTAGTTGATAAAGAAGGAGATTGTCCCATCATAGGATATAGTACAGATACAGCAATAAGAAGCGGGGTGATTAATGGAATAAAACAAGAAATAAATGGATATATTGAAATGTACCAACAGAAATATTCTAATATTTATATATTTTTCACAGGAGGAAACTATTTAGATTTTGATTATCCATCAAAAAAGCGTATTTTTGCAGAACAAAATTTAGTTTTAAAGGGGTTGAATATTACATTAAACCATATATTATTAAAGAAATGAGACAAAAAGTTCTATTTTTAAGCATATTAATAATTACAACGTCCTTATCTGTAAAATCTCAAAATGGTGTTAATTCTCCCTACTCAAGATATGGGTTTGGAATGATGAGCGACAGGGCAATGGGATTTAATAAAGGCATGGGAGGAATTTCGCAAGGATTTCGTGCTGGTCAAGAAATAAATGTGATGAATCCTGCATCTTATTCAGCAGTTGATTCCTTAACAGCACTTATAGATTTTGGCATGTCTTTATCAAATGGTAATTACAAAATGAGTGGCATACAAAAAAATGTTCAGAACACAAGTATAGACTATTTTGCTTTTCAATTTCGTGCTTTCAAAAATTTAGGAATGTCATTTGGTATTTTGCCTTACACAAATATTAATTATAATTTTAGCTCTTCGAATGAAAATATTCACGGCAAAGACGGTCTAACTTCATCATACAAATTTTCAGGAAATGGTGGGCTTCGCCAAGTATATTTTGGAGCTGGATGGAAAGTTTTTAATACACCTCTTTCTATTGGATTAAATGCATCTTACATTTATGGAAATTACTCACATACAGCGACTACAACATTCAATGAATCAACAGTATTTTCAAATGTAAGAGGCTATAGTGCAGATATATCAACATGGAAATTAGATGGTGGTCTACAATATGTGTTCAACATAAATAAAACAAATAGTATCACCTTTGGTGCAACAGCCAGTTTGGGACATAACATTAACAATAAAGCAATTCGCAACACTGAGACATTGAATTCTTCTTCAGAAGTACAAGGAATCACCTCAGACACCATACACAACGCCTTTGAACTCCCCTACACACTAGATATTGGATTGGCTTATTGTCATGGAAATAAATGGCGTTTGGGGGCAGATTTTGGTATAGAGAAATGGAGTAAATGCAAGTTCCCTATTCAGAATGAAGAATCGGGTCAATACTATAGTGCAAATGGAGCATTAAATGACAGAATACATTTTGGTATTGGATATGATATAACTCCTAATTACCAAAGTAATAAGTTATCAAATAGAATGACCTATAAAATCGGAGGATATTATTCTAAATCCTATGCAAAAACCGACTATACAGGACTATTAAAAGATAAGCCATATGAATATGGAATAAGTGCAGGTGTTACTATTCCAATCATTAGACGTAATCTGTTCTACAATAGTCCCAAACTCAACATAGGTATTCATTGGATTCATAGTAATATACCATATATTAACACATCAAGTCTGAAAACAGATAATTTAGTTGAAAACTATTTAAAACTAAGCATCGGACTAACATTTAGCGAAGTTTGGTTCTATAAATGGCGAGTACAATAATATCTAATCAGACTTTCAATGAAACATACCGGTTTACATACCATAATTTATTGTTTTTTATTAGCATGTATATATTGTTGTATTATATCATGCAAAAACGATGAAATTAAATATATAGATGCTATAAATAATAGAGATTCTATACCATTGTTAAAAACTATCGGTGTTTCAACGTTAATAAGCGATTCAGGAATAATAAGTTATAGAATAATTGCTGAAGAATGGTTTGTCTATGATAAAAAAAATCCTGCATATTGGAGTTTTGAGAAGGGACTATTTATGGAAAAGTATGACAAATCATTCAAAATTGAAGCTTATTTAAACTGTGATACAGCATATTATTACTATGATAATCGTCTTTGGGAACTACGTGGGCGTGTTAATGTTCGTAACTCACGTGGAGAAACCTTCAAAACTTCAAAACTATACTGGGACCAACAAGACAAAATAATATATTCGGACCAATATATGGAAATTAAGGGAATTGACAGAGAATTATCTGGTTATGATTTCTATTCAAATGAAATGATGACAGATTATGAAATACATAGTTCGCGTGCTAAATTCCCAATTAATGAAGATCGTACAAAACCACATCCAGATCCATCAATCATGTCAGATATGCGCGATACAACCCGAAATGATAGTAATTCAACTATTAGAACTGATAGTATTACAATACACAACATAAAAAATGACACAATCAAATAATTAATATATTTTTTATTATTATTAGCTCTAAAAAAAACACTATAATGATAATTTTATAAATAAAACATATATAATTAATCAAAAAACATCGATTTATTTCCTAAATCGTTGTTTTTTTTGTATCTTTGTATGATTTTGTGAAAAAATAGAATTCAGATTTTTGTGAAAAAAATAATAAAAAATAAATTAAACTAAAAAAATGGCAGTATTACAAAAAATCCGAGACAAAAATATTTTATTAGTCTCAATTGTAGCATTAGCCCTGTTACTCTTTGTTATCCAGGGCGTATTTAGTGGTAATTTCTTGTTTGGTTCTAATAGCCAAACTGCTGGAACAGTAAATGGTGAGGAGTTAAGTATTCAGGATTATCAAAAGATGGTTCAGGATTATCAGAATTTTTTTGAAATAACCCAACCCAATCAAGATTTCAAATCCGAAGAGGCTTCAAATCGAGTACATGACATTGCATGGTCAAATTATGTAATGAACACGATTATTGAATCTGAATGTGAGAAAGTGGGATTAGCAGTTACTGATGCAGAGGTTCAAGAAATTTTACGTACTGGTAAAAGTCAATTTCTCCAATCTCCTTACTTCATGAATAAGGAAACTGGTCAATATGATCCAACAGCAATTCCAATGTTCTTATCACAATATGAAGAATTTAAGAAAAGTGGACAACCAATAAATGATGAATTTGAGAAAATCCACAAATATATATTATTTGTAGAAGAACAATTAAAACATGAGGCCTTGCAAAATAAATTTCAAAATTTGCTATCTTTAAGCCTTATTTCAAATTCAGTAGAAGCCAAAAACTCATTTGATGGACGTACATTAGTAAAGAACATTCAAGTGGCATATATTCCATTCTCAAGTATAGATGATTCACAAATTAAAGTCAGTGACGAAGAAATAAAATCCCGCTTTGAACAAAATAAGGCAAAGTATTTCAGTCTTTATGCCATACGTGATGCCAAAATGCTAAATATCCAAGTCCTACCTAGTGATGCAGATAAGAAAGCTATAGAATCTGATTTTAATAAATATTATACAGAGCTTGACTCTACAAATAACATTAATGATATTATACAGATTGTACGGAATAGTGGTTCTGAAGTTCAGTTCACTGACCTATACAAGAGTGATAAAGCTTTTCCTGTATATATCAAGAAAATGTTAACATCAACAGATAGTACATCCTTATCTATTGGCAAAACGTCTAAACCTGCACTTGATTTAGCATCTAACAAGTACTATACAGTAAAACTTATTGACAAAATTACTCAAGTTGACTCTGTATTATATCGAAGCATACCTGTTTCTGGAGAAAATGAAAATGAAAAGACAGAACGTGCAGATAGCATTTTTAATGCATTAAAAAATGGTGGAAATTATTCGGATATTGCTAAATTATATAATATCCCATCTGATTCAATGTGGATTTCAACATCACAATACGAAAATGGAACTATTACCAATAAAGATGAAATCAATCTTATTAACACTTTGTTTACATCTGGTGTTGGCATTCAGAAACTTAAACTTCAGAATGGGAATTATATGATAATTCAAATTCTTGAAAGCAAGAATCCTATTACAAAATACAAGGTAGCATCAATTGAGAAACAATTCTTGTTCTCTGAACAAACATACAATGATTATTTCAACAAAATAAGTGAATTTATTTCTAAAAATAAGACTTTATCCGAAATAGAAGCTAATGCTTCGAAAAATGGATATACAGTCCAAGAAATTGCAGTTCAAAGCAACGAGCACCAAATTGCTGGAATACGTGGTACTCAAGACGCATTGCGCTGGCTTTTTGATGAGGCAGAGGTTGGTGAAATATCTCAAATTTATCGTTGTGGCACAAATGATCATTTTATGATACTTTCTCTGACAGGCATAAATAATGGAACAATGTCTGAGAAAATGATAAAAGATATCATTCGCACGGAAATAATCAACGAAAAAAAATCAGAGCAAATTATGAAACGACTTGGAAATGTAAAAACTATGGATGCCGCAAAGGGTGTTGACGGAGTTATTTTCCAAGATTCTGTTTCTACAACATCTCAAATGCCTGCTTTTATTGGCACAGCTCAAGAACCAATTGTTAGCATGATGGCTTCTATAACTCCTGTAAATAAATTCTGTGGTCCATTTAAAGGCAATCAAGGTGTCTATATGCTCCAAGTTGTTTCTGAAAACCGTTCTGAAGATAAATTTGATCTCTTTAAAGAGAGTCAACAAGCACAAGCTGTAAATGTACGCAGAACATTTGGTTCATTATTTGATACCTTATCTAAAACAGCAAAAATTGAAGACTATCGTTACAAGTTCAATATGTAATAAATAAATTTCATATAAAAAAACAACAATCACAAATGTGATTGTTGTTTTTTTGTATAATAATAAGTATAAATTATAGCATACCTTTTGTTGATGGAAGAACAAAATTATATACATCTCTTTTTATAGCCATTTTAATTGCTCTTGCAAAAGCTTTAAAAATACCTTCTATTTTATGGTGTTCATTATCTCCTTTGGCTGTCACATTTAGATTTATCTGAGCCGAATCAGTTAAGCTTTTAAAGAAATGCATAACCATTTCAGTAGGCATATCGCCAACATATTCCCTATTAAAAACAACATTCCAAACCAGCCATGGCCTTCCACCAAAATCTATAGCCACTTGGCAAAGTGAATCATCCATTGGCAACATAAACCCATATCGTTGTATACCTCTCTTGTCTCCAAGAGCATCTCTCAAACATGTTCCTATAGCAATAGCAGTATCTTCAATAGTGTGATGTTCATCAATATTAAGATCTCCTTTTGCCTTAATGGTTAAATCAATGTTAGCATGCCGTGCCAATTGTTCTAGCATGTGATCAAAAAAACCTATCCCTGTACTTATTTCAGATATTCCAGTTCCATCCAAATTCAATGAGACAAATATGTCAGTTTCATTAGTAGTTCGCCTATATTCTGATTTTCTTTCTCCTGCTATTACCAACTCAGAAACTTTGTCCCAACCTATATTTTCATTTATAATAATCGATTTACATCCAATATTTTGTGCAAGTTGTCTGTCTGTATCTCGGTCACCTATTACATAAGAATTCTTAAGATCATAATCACCTGCCAAATACTTGGTCAACATAGCCACTCCTGGTTTTCTTGTAGGCAGTAGTTCTTCTGGGAAGGAACGGTCAATAAAAATATCTTCAAATTCCACACCCTCCCCTTTAAGAGTTTGCAACATAAGATTATGGGTCGGCCAAAAATTACTTTCAGGATAAGAAGATGTTCCTAATCCATCCTGATTCGACACCATAACAAACACATAGTCTGTATGAGTTTTTATGAAATATAAATTCCTTATTACACCTTCAACAAATCTAAACTTTTCAAAAGAATCAATTTGTTCGTCATCAGGCTCCACTAATATAGTACCATCTCTGTCAATAAATAATACTTTCTTCATAAGAGTATAATTATTGTTTATAAGTTCTTAAAGCACTTAATAATCTTGCATTTTCTTCTTTTGTTCCGACTGTTATTCTAAGGCAATTATCACACAATATTATATTGTTTCGATTTCTGACAATTACACCTTTATCAACGAGATATCGATATATTTTATTGGCATCTGTTACTTTCACAAGAAAAAAATTAGAATCACTATGATATACTTTAATTGTAATTGGTAATTCTTCAATAGATTTCATAATCAATTTTTTTTCATGCAGAATATTAACAATCCGGTTATGAATAATATCCATATCTTTTAAAATGTCTTTTGCTTTTATCTGAGTAAGAATATTTACATTATAAGGATACTTTACTTTATTAAACAACTTAATAATATCTTCAGAAGCAAAAGCCATACCAAGTCGTATTGCAGCAGCACCCCATGCTTTAGAGAAGGTGTTTAAAACTATGAGGTTGTCGAATTTTTCAATACATAATCTAAAAGAAGGTTCAGCACAAAAATCAGAATAAGCTTCGTCAATTACTACTATCCCTTGAAAAGAATTAACTATTTTCGTTATCTCATTTCTATTCAAAAGATTTCCTGTTGGATTATTTGGTGAACAAATAAATATAATTTTAGTATTAGCATCGCATGAATTAAGCAGTTTATCAGCATTTAATTCAAAATTATTTTCCAATAAAACTGGCCTAAATTCAACGTCATTAATATTTGCACAAACCTCATACATACCATATGTGGGTGCAATAGAAACGACATTATCAATTTGTGGCCTACAAAAAATTCTATAAACCAAATCTATAGGTTCATCCGAGCCATTTCCTAAAAAAATATTATTGGCTTTTACTTCCTTTACCTCAGACAAAATTGTTTTTAATTCATGTTGTAGAGGGTCTGGATATCTATTATAAGGAGTAGAATATGGGTTTTCATTAGCATCAAGGAAAACATTGGAATTATTTCCATTATATTCATCTCTAGCAGAACTATATGGTTTTAAATTCCATATATTGGGTCTGACTAATAATTCTAAAGGGATCATAACAATATAATTTGAAAATTTAATTTCACAGATTCTCTATATATTCTCTTCTAATCTTCATGGCATATTCGTGAGCATGAAGAAACTCATTATGAGCCATTTCTTCCACGGTCTTAGCCAATGAAAGTACCCCATCTTTGGTTACATTTTGGAATGTAACATTTTTTATAAAACTATCACATGAAACACCACTATACATATTTGCATAACCATTTGTAGGAAGAGTATGGTTTGTTCCAGAAGCATAATCACCTGCACTCTCACATGAATAAGGACCAAGAAAAACAGAACCGGCATTAACAACTTTATCTGCCAATGATTCGTAATTCTCTACTGCCAGAATAAGATGCTCTGGTGCATAAGCATTAGCCAAGTCAATAGCTTCGTCCATATCATGGACTAAGATAAAACGGCTATGGCTGAGTGCAGCCATAGCAATATCTTTTCTTGGAAGTTCTTCTATTTGTATATTTATAGAAGCAATAACATTATTAATAATGTTCAAGTCATCAGATATTAAAAGAACTTGACTATCAATACCATGTTCAGCTTGAGAAAGAAGGTCGGCTGCAATAAAATCAGCATTTGAAGAGTTATTAGCCACAATAGCTACTTCCGAAGGACCAGCAGGCATATCTATAGCGACATTTGATAAAGATACAGCTTGTTTTGCTGCCATAACATATTGATTTCCGGGCCCAAAAATCTTATAAACCTTAGGAACTGTGAGTGTACCATAAGCCATTGCAGCAATAGCTTGAATGCCTCCAATTTTAAAAACTTCACTCACTCCTGAAATTTTAGCAGCATATAAAATAGCCGGATGTATTTTTCCATTTTTATTAGGAGGCGTACAAAGAACTATATCTTTGCATCCAGCAATTGTCGCTGGAGTAGCTAGCATAATCACAGTGGAAAATAAAGGTGCGGTACCACCTGGAACATAAAGCCCTACTTTTTGAATTGGCAAAGCCTTTCTCCAGCATGATACCCCCAAATCGGTTTGAACAATATTTGTTTGATTAACCTGTGATTTATGGAATAATTCAATGTTCTTATAAGCATGTTGAATAGCTGATTTTAAATCATCACTAATCAAGGAATCTGCTTCAATAAATTCATCATTAGATACTTTAAGAGAATCTAATGCAACATGATCAAATTTTAATTCATAACGAATTAAAGCTTCATCACCATTTTCTTTAACATCTTTAAGAACATCGTTAACAATCTGGCCAAGCTCAGTATTGTTCTTAGACGGTCTTTTTAAGATCTCATTCCATTGCTCTGGAAGGGGGTATTTAATAATATTCATTATAAAATCATTTTTTCGATTGGAAGTACTAAGATACCTTCTGCACCTACAGATTTTAATTGACCAATAATTTCCCAAAAACGTTTTTCGTGAAGAACAGTATGTACACTACTCCACCCTTCTGTGGCTAAAGGCATAACTGTTGGGCTTTTAATACCAGGTAGAATAGATGTAACATCTTTAATTCTATTATTAGGAACATTCATCAATACATATTTTTTATCATCAGCAGCCATGACAGCATTAATTCTGAAAAGAAGTTCATCAAGAATCGTCTTTTTCTCATTATCAAGGTTGTTATTAGATATTAATAAAGCTTCACTTTGCATTACGACTTCCACTTCTTTAAGATTATTGCTGATAAGTGTAGAACCAGAACTAACAATATCAAATATAGCATCAGCCAGAGCAATTCCCGGAGCGATTTCCACAGAGCCTTGAATCACGTGAATGTCAACATCAATTCCATTTCTTTTCATATAATTTTTAAGAATATTTGGGTATGAAGTGGCTATTTTTTTATTATTAAACCATGATATGTCTTTATAATCATGTACTTTGGGAATAGCGAGAGATAATCTGCATTTACTAAACCCTAATCTTTTAACAACCTCAGCAGTTTCATTTTTTTCAACAAATTCATTTTCTCCAACAATCCCCAGATCAGCAACACCGTTGGCAACAGTCTGAGGTATGTCATCATCTCTTAAATAAAGGACCTCTAACGGGAAATTAGTTGCTTGCACCAATAAGGTGCGTTTAGTAGGGCTTATCTTAATTCCAGCTTCTTTAAGCAATGTCATCGTATCTTCATAAAGACGCCCTTTTGATTGTACTGCAATTCTAATCATAATAATATCAATAATTATAATTCTAAAACATGTATCGATGTTATAATTTTATTTATCTCTGGATGATATAATGCCATTTCAACATTCCCATATTTACTATTAGTAAAAAAACCAATAATATCAGAATATGCAAAAATAGATGTGTTATAAACAACAAAATCGTATTTATTGGCTACATTATCTAATATAAGATGACCATTTTTACGTATTTTGTCATCAATATTAAGAACAGTGGTTGCATAGCCATATTTTTTTAATATTTTAACAGCAGGGTCTATACTTTCATCAACGTCAGAAAAAACTAGAAATTTCTTAGCATCAATAACATCCTGAAATTTTGGAATCAATCCGAAAAATTTAGATAATCCTACTTTTGCATAGCCAATTGCAGCTTTTAAATAAACTGTAGCAAGAATAGGTATTTCTAAAAACCAAGAATACAAACTAAAATGTTTTTTAAAGAAAGTAATCATTGATTTATTGAAATTATTTACATACTGATATGATATTTTTTGAGTACTTTCTCCTTTATAATGTATTATGTGCACAGGTAGAAAGTAGTTTTTAAAACCAGCTTTTAAAAATCTATAAGATAAATCTATATCTTCGCCATACATAAAATAATCTTCGTCAAACAAACCAGCGATTGTGAATGCATCTTTTCTAACAAACATACATGCACCACTAAGGATTTCTATCATTTGAGCTCGATTTTCATCAAGATGACCGAGGTAATATCGACCAAACAATTTATTTCTTGGAAACAATTTACATAAACCAATCATTTTGCAAAAGGCAGTAAAAGGTGTTGGAATTCCTCTTTTAGATTCTTTTGCATATTTACCTTGTGCAGAAAACATTTTCACACCTAACGCTCCAGCATCTTTATGTCCTTCCATAAATGCCAAGCATTTATCTACCATATCTTCTGGTACAAAAGTGTCCGGATTAATGATTATAATATAATCTCCTGTTGCTTTTTTTATTGCTATATTATTTGCTTTCGAGAAACCGACATTTTTATTATTTTCAATAAATAAAACATCGGGATGGTATTGTCTTAGAAAATTCACAGAATTGTCAGCACTATTATTGTCTACAACAAAAATCTCAAAATTATATCTTTTCAATGCTTTTTCTAATGATAGAATGCATTGATGAGTGTAATACGGCACTTTATAATTGACTATAACAACTGAGATTTTCATAATAAAAACTATCTAGACTATATATAGAACAAAATTAATTATCGTTTTTTACGCAATTTAGGAATTTTTCAACAACATTTTTCGAAGGGATACAAAAAATCATAATTAATAAAATCAAAATAACAGTAAATAACAAACCAACATCTTCCAGAGTAAAGATGTAAATACACAAATCAAAACTAATAGCAACAAAAAAAATTATTAATCTAAAAATACTCCATAAATGAAAGGTACTTAATGCTGAATCAAAATTTAGTCTATGAATATTTTTTTCTGTATTTAGTTTAAACAATTTAAGACCGCTCCAAATTGCAATAAATGAGATAATAACAACAATAGTATTTAAAATATATGAAATATTCACATATTCTTTACTTGCATATATACCATTAGGTATAATATTTGAATATCCCAAAATAGCAATTATAGCAACAAGCAAGAAAAAAGATAAAAGTTCTAATCTCAATATATTAATTAGCCTATTAATTGATTTGTTCATAATTAATTTAATTTAAATGGGACTCTATTTATAATAGATCGTCCTAAAGTTGCCTCATCGGTGTATTGTAATTCGTCATTTATTGAAATACCCCTTGCTAAAACAGTTAATTTTATATTACTAAAGCGTTCAAGTTTTTTTGATATCACAAAATTAGTTGTATCACCCTCCATTGTGGAACTTAAAGCCAATATTATCTCTTCAATCTTTTCATTCGTCACACGTTCTACAAGACTATCAATCTCAAGGTCATTTGCAGAAATAGAATCCATTGGTGAAATTACGCCACCAAGGACATGATAAAGACCATTATACTGCAAAGTTGCCTCAATGGCAATTATATCTTGAAAATTTTCAACTACACATAGCATCGATCTATCTCTAAGTGGATTTCCGCAAATTTCACATATGTCATTATCACAAATATTATGACATATTTTACAATGACACACATCGTGTCTGAGTTTAACAATACTTTCGGCTAACCGGTCTACTTCAGAAACGTCTTTCTTTAATAAATAGAGCATTAACCTTAATGCTGTCTTACGTCCAACACCTGGCAGCTTTGAAAATTCATCTACTGCATTTTCCAATAAAACTGAAGAATATTGCGAATTCATTTAATCATCTAATTTAAGAACTGCCAAAAAGGCTTTTTGAGGGACCTGTACGTTTCCTATTTGTTTCATCCTTTTCTTTCCCCTTTTCTGTTTTTCAAGAAGTTTACGTTTTCTGCTTACATCCCCTCCATAGCATTTTGCAGTAACATCCTTGCGCACCTGTTTTACAGTTTCTCTTGCAATTATTTTTCCACCAATTGCAGCTTGTATAGCAATATCAAATTGTTGTCTTGGCAATAATTCTTTAAGTCGTTCACACATTCTTCTTCCAAGATAAACACTATTATCAACATGTGTGAGAGTAGATAAAGCATCAACACTTTCACCATTTAGAAGAATATCAAGTTTTACTAATTTTGAAGGCCTAAATCCCGCTGTATAATAATCAAAGGAAGCATATCCTCTACTAATAGACTTTAGTTTATCATAAAAGTCTATAACTATTTCTCCTAATGGAATCAGAAATTGGAGTTCTACCCGATTTCCAGCAATAAATTCTTGTTTAACCAATTCGCCTCTTTTTGAAAGACAAAGAGTCATAATAGGGCCTATATAGGTAGATGTGGTTATAATTGTTGCATTAATATATGGTTCTTCAACATGATCAATAAGAGTTGGCTCTGGCATTCCTGACGGATTGTGGACTTCCTGTACATTTCCATGTTTATCATATACCATATATGAAACGTTTGGTACTGTGGTAATCACATCCATGTTAAATTCTCTATCAAGTCGCTCTTGAACTATTTCCATGTGTAATAAGCCTAAAAAACCACATCTAAATCCGAATCCAAGAGCTGCAGAACTTTCGTGTTGGAATGAAAGAGAAGCATCATTAAGCTGAAGTTTTTCTAACGATGTTCTAAGATTTTCATAGTCTTCAGCATCAATGGGATAAACACCGGCAAAGACCATTGGTTTGACTTCCTGAAATCCTTCAATAGCGTTTTTAGCTGGATTAACTACTGTAGTAATTGTATCACCGACTTTTACTTCAGTAGCATTTTTTATTCCAGAAACAATATATCCAACATCTCCTGTTCCTAGTTCTTTCTTGGGAACCATATCCATCTTAAGTACGCCAATTTCTTCTGCCTGGTATTCTTTTTTGGTATTAATAAAACGAACCTTTTGACCTGGTCGCAATATTCCATTTACGATTTTAAAATAAGCAATAATTCCTCTAAAACTATTAAAAACAGAATCAAAAATTAAAGCTTGAAGTGGTTCATCAGGATTGCCTTTTGGTTGTGGAATCCTATCTACAACGGCGTCAAGTATTTCTTTCACCCCCAGTCCGGTCTTCCCTGAGGCCATTATTATTTCATCTGGATCACATCCAAGAAGATCAACGATTTCATCAGAAACCTCTTCTTGCATAGCATTAGGCATATCGCATTTATTAATAACTGGAATAATTTCCAAATTATTATCAATAGCCATATAAAGATTTGAAATAGTCTGAGCTTGAACTCCCTGTGTAGCATCAACAACCAAAATTGCCCCTTCACAAGCAGCTATTGAGCGCGAAACTTCATAAGAAAAGTCCACATGTCCTGGAGTGTCAATCAGATTAAGAATATACAAAATACCATCCTTCTCATATTCCATCTGTATTGCATGACTTTTAATAGTAATACCTCTTTCGCGTTCCAAGTCCATATCATCAAGCATTTGCCCTTCAGTAATTTGAATAGTATTCGTGTATTCAAGTAATCTATCCGCAAGTGTTGATTTGCCATGATCTATGTGTGCTATTATACAGAAATTTCTAATATTTCTCATATATCTACATGAATAATTATTCCTATTAAATGACAAAGTTACAAAAAAAAATTTATTTATTTTGTAGTAATGCCAAAAATAGGAATAATACATTAAAAGAAAATGTGAAAACTATAAAATTAATAAAAAATTAATAGTAATAACTAAATATATAGTATACTAAATTACAATTTATATTTAATGCCACACATTATCCAAATACCAGGTTGGACAACATTTCCTATATCATAATATTTCACATTAGTAATATTATCTGCTTGTGCATACAATTCAAAAATATCATTTATCCATCGTAATTTGAGAGACAAAAGAGAGTATGTTTTATATTTTTGAAAACATGTATTATAATCAACATTTCCGTCGTTATCAACAAAAGGTTTATATTTAACAAATCCTCCTTTGCGGTTATTGCATCTAAAGGAAACGTCTGCATATATATTCTTAGAAATCTTAGAATTTAAAGTTAATATTAACTTATGACGTAAATAATCTAAAGCATAGGAAGATGCATAGACTTTAATATTGTCAAATCTATTTTGATTCAAATATGAATATCCTATATGTAATGAATTAATTGCAACATCTTTATTAAATAATTCGTTAAATAATAAATCTGTTTTTATATTAAATCCATATTTATCTAATTTAAAGTTTTTCACATGATATGTTGTATATCCGTTAGATATATCTTCAGGTGTTAAAACCCAATCTATCAAAGGGCTATCGTGCCTATAAAAAATTCTGGACTCAACTCTCAATCCCTTGCCACGGAAATGTGCAGCAAAAGCAATTTCATTTGTTTCTTCTGGTTTAATATTTACATTTCCTTCTTGAGTTGGAGATTTATAATACAAATCAGTAAAAGTCGGCATGCGTTGAGCCATATTCCACGAGCCATAGAATTTCCACTCAGATGAAGGATTAAAACAAATATCAATCCCTGGATATAATCGTAATCTATGATCTATTGACGTATTCATATTAGCCATTACACCCATAGAAACAGACCATTTACTAATTATCATATTATGTTCTAAAAAATATGATATATTTGTTCTATTGTCTTTATGTGTGTATGAGGTTTTAGATCCGTACACTTTTACGTATTTTGAGGAATCAAGAGGTTTTCCTAATGAGGTTGATAAAATCCCTTCATTCCGGATTTCAGCGGCAATTAAAGTAGTTCCTAATTTCCATTTTTTTGAAACATTAATCGTAGAACCATAAACATCGGTCATATGATAATTTTCGCCAAAATCCGTATTTTTAATTAATTGATAATGATCTATGGCCTTTAACCAAAATAATGATGGTTTTATTTGAAAATCCCCTTTAATATTTAAGGAGATTGCACCTTGATATTTTTGATTATGCTCATATTGATTAGGATATTTACCTGAATAAAAGGTATTTGCGCCAAAATTTTGCAAGTTTGCACCAAGATACCAATTCATATCAATATTATTGTGATTTATGCCACCATTGTAAAATAATGTAGATTTATTAAAATCGGAATTATGAGTGGCTCCATCACTTCTGCTATAAGAAACACCAACCCTATTAAATCCTCTATTTAATAGATATGATGCAGAAGCATTGGCATTAATAGTTCCATAAGAACCAGCGTCAAGTCCTATTGAGCCAGACCACTTTTGATGAGAATAAGATGGCTTTGTGTTTTTCTTAGTAATTATGTTAATTGCACCGGAAAAAGCACTTGTTCCGAAAATCCTGCTTGAAGCACCTTCAAGAATTTCAATTCTTTCAATATCATCAGGTTTTAGTGGTAAATCGGTGGTTAAATGTCCAGTATGTGGAGAAGAAACATTTACACCGTCAATTAAAACTAATATTTGGTCGTGTGTACCACCATTAATAGAAATGTCTGTTTGTATTCCAAACGCTCCCCTTTGTCTAACATCAACTGATGCCACATACTTAAGCAAATCATTAACAGAGTTAGCATTGAAACACTCAATATCTTCTTGGGAAATGATCCCAACGATTCTTGCAGTCTGGTCCATTGGTAAAGGAAGTCTAGATGCAGTCACTTCAACAGCCTGCAACGTGTCTTCATCAAGATAGATGCTATCAGTATTTGTAACAACCTGTGCTGAAGCAGAGTCAGGTGTTGAAAATAAAAGTGTTGGTACAGTTAGTGTTAAGATAATTATTTCCTTTCCCAACGAATTAAAAATAGCATCTTTCTTCCTTGAAAATTGCTTCCAACGAATGGGTTCTGCTTTTAAAAAAGAAAGTTTTTTTTTCATTTTTTTAATTAATAATAAATTATACAAAAGTTTTATTTAAGATTTAAATCGAATGTAAATTTATAATCAAGAAGGGTATAAGCAGTATATACAATTGTTGCTTTAATATTTTTTAATGGTATTTGTTCCGGGTTGTAATATCCAAGTTTATTCAAATTTGCATAATCATTTGCATAAAGAGCTGCTAAAACATCAGATAATTGTACATTATCAAATCTGGCTTTTAATTTTGGTTCAACTTGTTGAAAGCAAATAAGCTGAGCATAAGATATATCATTAATATTAACTGATGCACTCTCTGTAATTACTGATTTTTCGCCAATAAATTTCATCTCAGCAAAAGCTTTTGTTATAGCATCAGTATAATCATATCCATCTTCAGTTTTAGGTTTATCAGAATCATCATCCAATTCTGTATCATTAGAATCAGTTTTATCAGATAATTCTTCGTCGCTACTATCTTCCTCATCAATAATATGATCGGAAAAATCAATGGATTTTAAATACCCAATAAAATCAATTTTTGCAGTTGCATGCGTGTCATCATCAGAACATGAGATGAATGATATCAAAGAAATGCTAATTAAAAATAAATAAAAAACGTTTTTTTTCATAATTATAAATTTATTTGTTTATCATATTTAGAAATTCATCTTCATAAATAATTGGTATCCCCAAGCTATTTGCTTTATCAAGTTTTGATGGTCCCATATTGTCTCCTGCTAAAATAAATGATGTTTTAGCTGATATACTACTAACATTTTTGCCACCATTATTTTCAATCATATTTTTATATTCGTCTCTAGAATGATGTTTAAACACTCCACTAATAACTACAGACTTACCATTAAGTTTATCGGATGTACTTATGTTTTTAAGATCTATAGACATTTGTACTCCGTTATCTTTTAACTTTTTTATTATGTTTAGATTATCATTATCTTTAAAAAAACTAACAACACTTTTGGCAATTACATCACCAATACCTTCTACATTTAATAAGTCTTCTTCTGTTGCATTAATAAGAGCATCCATTGAAATAAATTTTTTTGCTAGCAACTTAGCAGTTGTTTCACCAACAAATCTGATACCCAGCGCAAATAGAACTCTTTCAAAAGGAACATTTTTTGTATTTTTTATACTATCGATTATTTTTTTAGCGGATTTAACCTTTGTACCCATAGCGCCATCAATATCAGAAACTCTTAAAGTATATAAATCAGCAATGTTTTTAATCAAGCCTCTATTATAATAACCATCAATTGTTTCAGGGCCAAGACTATCAATATTCATGGCCTTCCTTGAGATATAATGCTCTATTCTTCCTTTAATTTGAGGGGGACAATGATTTTGATTTGGACAATAATGTGCAGCCTCTCCTTCAAGCCTAACTAATTCAGCGCCACATTCAGGACACTTTTTAATAAATTGCACAGGCACCATATTGGGCGTCCTCATAGATTTATCTACCCCAACCACCTTTGGAATAATTTCTCCACCCTTTTCGACATACACCATATCTCCAATATGCAGTTCAAGTTGATTGATGACATCCTCGTTGTGTAATGATGCTCTCTTGACAATAGTTCCCGAAAGTTGTACAGGATCCATATTGGCAACTGGTGTAACAGCTCCAGTTCGGCCTACTTGAAAAGTAACTTTATTTAATCTAGTACATGCTCTTTCAGCCTGAAACTTATATGCAATTGCCCATCTTGGTGATTTTGCTGTAAATCCTAAATATTGTTGTTGTTTTAAAGAGTTAACCTTAAGTACAATTCCATCGGTTGCAACGGGTAAATTCTTTCTTTCGGTGTCCCAAAAATTAATAAATCTTTCAATATCATCAACAGACTTGCATATTTTCATGCCTTGAGATATTTTAAAGCCCCATTTTTTAGCTTTCATTAAGTTATCGTAATGTGTACTTTCTTTTGAAATCTCATCACCTAACAAATAATATAAATATGCATCAAGATTTCTATGAGCAACAAGTTCTGATTTTTGCGATTTGAGCGTTCCAGATGCAGCATTTCGTGGATTAGCGAACAATGCTTCTTCCTGCAACTCTCTTTCCTTATTTAATTTTTCGAAAGATTCCCAGGGCATTAATATTTCTCCGCGAATTTCAAATTCATGTGGAAAACCTGAATTATCTTTAAGTTTAAGCGGGATGCTTTTAATTGTTCTCACATTATCAGTAACAACATCACCCTTTTCACCATCTCCACGAGTCACAGCATGATCTAATTTACCATCTATATATGTTAAAGAAATACTTAAGCCGTCGTATTTCATTTCAGCAACAATTTCAAATGATTCGCCATTCAATCCATTCTTTACTCGTTGATAAAAATCTCTAACTTCACCAATATTGTATGTATTGGCAAGTGAAAGCATGGGATATTTGTGTTTCATCTGTTTAAAAGCCTGATTTATATCACTTCCCACTCTCTGTGTTGGAGAATTAGGATCAAAATATTGTGGATAAAACATTTCAAGGTCTTGAAGCTTGTTCATTAACAAATCAAACTCATAATCAGAAATGGACGGTTGATTTAAAACATAATAATTATAATTATGTTGATGTAATAAATTTCTTAAGTTTTCTATTTCTTCTTTAGGAGACATCACAAACAAATTTTGAGTTAATATTCCATTTCACGTTGTCTGCAAAAATATCCAGCAAAAATCTCATCAATAAAATTAATTTGCTTATTAAAGATTCCATAAACAGCAGAACCACTACCCGACATTGTTGCATACAAAGCTCCTAAATCATATAGTTTATCTTTAATAGCAGCAATTTCTGGATATTTTTTGAAAACTGTAGTTTCAAAATCGTTAACAACATTATCTTTCCATGTATCTAAAGGTAAAGAAAGCAATTCGGGAAGTTTCTTTACAGGACACTTAGGTATAATTTCGGAATAAGCATCTTGTGTAGAAACACTAATATTAGGTTTAACAATAATTATATATTTACCTTTTAAATTTATATCAATATTAGAAAACACATCACCTGTACCAGTTGCAAATACAGGTTTGTTTTTAATAAAGAACGGACAGTCTGCACCTATTTTAGAAGCTATTATTTCCATTTCTTGATCATTAAGACCAAGCGAAAATTTCTGATTTAGTGCAATAATTGTATTTGCAGCATCAGACGAACCACCACCGAGACCAGCACCAGTTGGTATATGTTTATGTAAATGGATATCAACGGGTAAAATTTTATCAGGATACAATAGTTTGAGTGCATTAAATGCTTTCACCACAAGATTATCCTCAGGTCTACCACCAAGTATTTCTCCACTCACTTTTATATTATAATTGTTGCATAAGTCAACACTCGGAACAATTTCTAATGCGTCCATTAAGTTAACGGGATAAAATACTGTTTCAATATTGTGATATCCGTCTTTTCTTTTCTCAATGACATTTAATCCGATATTAATCTTGGCATTTGGATAAACAATCATGTTATATAAAATTAAATAGTATTTATGTAAAATGATTTCAAAATTACAATTTTTTTTCGAATAATTAAAGTCATTATAATTATATTTTAAAAACAAGTATAATTAATTAAATTTTTATTTTAATCTAATAAAAAAGGTGCCGGAAAATCGACACCCTTCTCACTTGTACGACTACAAGTGTAATATAACATTCATTCAGTCCTTACGTTATCCTTTTCTATATATTTTCCCCAATTTTTATGTCAATTTAAAGATTAAAAACATTTGTACTAAAATGGAACAATATCATCAATAGGAGCCATATCATCTGTGACGGTATTAAATGCATCATCATTATTTTGATAACCGGTATTGAGTTTAGATGGTTTCATTGTTTCTACGTCTGTTGGCAAAGGAATACTACCATCATTTATATTTGTAAATTTAGCATATTCAGCTATAAATTTCAATCTGATATCTTTAACGGCTCCATTTCTATGTTTTGCAATAATAATTTCAGCAACACCTTTTGTGTCTCGTCCTTTATTATCTTGTTTAATATGATAATATTCAGGTCTATGAATAAAACAAACCAAATCCGCATCTTGTTCAATAGCTCCCGATTCTCTAAGATCAGAAAGCTGTGGCCTTTTGCTATTAGGATCATTAGAATCAACTCCCACTCTATTTTCAACACTTCGATTTAGCTGAGATAATGCAATAATTGGTATATTTAGTTCTTTTGCAAGTCCTTTAAGCGATCTGGAAATCGTGGATACTTCTTCTTGTCTTGAATAATAAGACATTCCAGAAGCATTCATGAGTTGTAGGTAGTCAATTATAATTAGTCTGACACCAAACTCCCTAACAAGCCTTCTTGCTTTTGTTCTTAGTTCAAAAACAGAAAGTGACGGTGTGTCGTCAACAAATAAAGGAGCTTTATATAAATCTTTAATTTTAAAGTCAAGCTGTCCCCATTCATAAGGGGCTAATTTACCACTTTTTATCTGTTCACCCTTAATTTCACAAACGTTAGTTATAAGTCGATTAACCAGCTGAACGTTAGACATTTCCAAAGAAAACATAGCAACTGGAACTCTATTGTTTACAGCAATATTCCTACACATTGAAAGAACAAAAGCTGTTTTTCCCATAGCAGGTCTAGCAGCAATAATAATTAAATCAGAGTTTTGCCATCCACTTGTTACCTCATCAAGATCATTAAACCCACTACTTAATCCCGACAAGCCTTCATCTCGATTTGCCGCTTTTTTGAGAAGTTCATAAGCCTCATCAATTACGGGGTCAATCTGAGTAAAATCCTTTTTTAAGTTCTGCTTGGACAATTCAAACAATTTACCTTCAGCAATTTGCATCAGTTCGCCCATGTCTTGTCCATCATCAAAAGCCATTTCTCTAATCGTACTTGTATAGGATATGAGTTTTCTGGCTAGTGCTTTACCAGCAATAATATTAGCATGGTATTCTATATGAGCAGATGAAAGAATTTTTTCAGAAAGTTCGGCAATATAAAATGGTCCTCCAACCTTATCAAGATTTTTATCTGCCTTTAGTTGTTCTGTTACGGTAAGTATATCGATAGGCTTATTGTCTCCAGCCAATTTTCTTATCGTATTATAAATAATTTGGTGTCGTTGGTCATAGAACGATTCCGGTTCAAGTATATCAGAAATCATTCCGAATGCATCTTGTTCAACCAAACAAGCACCAATAACAGCAGCCTCTATATCTAAAGCTTGAGGTTGCACTTTTCCAATTTCGACTAATTTATCTGGTTCTTTAAAACTATTGTCAGATTTTCTATTTCTTCTTTCAGCCATTTTTCAAATATAACATGCAAATTTAAAACAATTTTAAATCATTTTGGATTGTGCCAGACTAAAGATTTAAACACAAATTAAACAATAATGTTGATAACTTTACAATTACTTTGATTTTCAAATATTTAACTTGTTCAAAAGTTTAGAATAAACAGATAAAAAAAGCCTGAATAGTTTCAGGCTTAAAATAAATACATTAATTATTACTTAATTGAGATTATTGATTTAATATTATTAGAAACCATTTCGTAGGCCTTATCCCAATCCGTATCAAGTGAGAAAGGAGTTAAAGAATTCTCATCTTTAGTAAATGCCAGGCAAAGTTTGTTGTTATCATGAAACATCGGACATTTAAGAGAAGCATTTTTAAAACAATCAACAACTTGTTTTCTTTTTGCAGATGAAATTTTTCGAGCCTCAACTACATACAGAAGAAAATCTTCGACAAAAGATTTCATATAAACAGCTTGAATGTCATAAAAAGCAGGATGATGAACAATACCCCTTTTTGCGGCTTCGGCAACCATATAATTCAATGCTGTAACTTCAAATTGGTTTATGTCAATCATTTCTTGAGAAGATTTAGGATTGTTCACAACCTTGTTTGCAGTTTCTCTGACTAATTGATAATATGATTGAGCATTAATTTTTGCAGAAGTAATAAATGTAAGAACAATTATTAAGATAAATTTCTTCATGGAATGGATAAATATATAATTCGTAAAATAATTTTATTTACAAGACTATTAGAAAAGAATAAAGTTTAAAAAATAAATATAATTATTTAAGATTTTCCAATATTTTCACAAGGAGTTTCCAAGTCATGTCTACAGTTGGTATCAGTAATCTTTCATTAGGAGTATGAACTTCTCTTAAAGTGGGTCCAAAACTAATCATTTCCATATTTGGATATTTTGTAGAGAACAGTCCACATTCGAGACCAGCATGGATGGCTCTGACAACAGGCTCTCTATTAAATAATTCTTTATATGCATCAACCGAAACCTTTAATAGATTGGTCGATGTGTCTGGTTGCCATCCCGGATATCTATCAGAAAAAACAACTTTGGCACCAGCAAGAGAAAAAGTAGCTTCGATGGTACCGCTAATAGCATCTAGTGCACTATCTGTAGAGCTTCTTTGACTTGTAAGAACAACAATCTTATTGTCATCAGTTTTTATTGAGGCTAAATTTGAGCTAGTTTCCACCAATCCAGGAATGTCTTGATTCATTTCCATTATACCATTATGCATAGCATTTAATGCATAAATGACATTCTTTGCCACATCACTTTGAATATAATCAAAAGAAGCCCTATCTACAGTTTGTAATTTACATGTAAAAGTAGTCTCTTCTTTATGATACTCATTTTTAATTTGATCGGCAAAAATATTAAAATCAATTCTGATTTGCTCTTTGTATTCTATAGGTATTGCAATTATTGCCTCTGCATATCGAGGAATAGCATTATGAAGCTTTCCACCATTAATATTAATTAATCGAGGATTATATTTTTTCCAGGTATTATATAAAAATCTTGAAATGACCTTAATAGCATTAGCTCGGTTTTTGTTAATATCATCTCCCGAATGTCCACCATTAAAATTATCAACTTCAATTTTTAAATTAATAAAACCTAGTTCAGCAGGAATTGAATTAAAGTTAAATACACCTGTTGTAAGTTGTCCACCAGCGCATCCGATAAAGAATTCTCCTTCGTCTTCAGAATCAAGATTGATTAAATACTTTCCTTTAAGCACATGAGGCTTCAAGCCAAAAGCACCAGTCATGCCTGATTCTTCATCAGAAGTAAAAAGCAACTCTACAGGTCCATGTTTAATATTTTTATCAGCTACTATAGCTAAAGCCATTGCCAACCCAATGCCGTCATCAGCTCCCAGAGTTGTTCCTTTAGCTTTCAACCAGTCTCCGTCTATATAAGATTGAATTGATTGTTTATCGAAATCAAAATCTAAATCTTTTATCTTCTCACAAACCATATCCATGTGAGCCTGCAAAACTACACCGGGTATATTTTCATAACCAGGAGTTGCATCTGCATAAATAATAACATTATTAGCATCGTCAACTTTAAATTTCAAATTCAAATTATTAGCTACTTTCTGAAGATATTTTATAATCTTATCTTCTTTTTTTGATGGTCTGGGAATTTTATTAATTTCACTAAAGAAATCAAAAATTATTTTGGGTTCCATATACTTTAAAAATTTTAAACAATCAAATATTGTGTAAAGTTAGCTATTTTTTTTTTAATATTTAAAATTGTAGTCATAAATAGATAATATTTAAAATTAAATAACAAAAAAATAAAAATTAATCAATTTTTTGTGCTAAATTTGCAGAGTTTTAAAATTATAAATATGAAATTAGTTTTAGCAAGTACAATTATAATATTATTATGCATATTTTTTTTATGCATAAATATATTATTTAAAAAGAATGGCCAATTTCCTAAAACTCATGTATCACAAAATAGTGAATTACGTAAAAAGGGGATCACTTGTGTACAAACTCAATATTTCAGCATTAGAAAAAAAAACAATAGAATAAAAGAACATAGTTAGTTAATATAATAAACAAACATTAAAGACAATTATAAACTATACAAAATGAAAAAAATTAAAGTAGCTGTATTATTTATAGCAGCATTAAGTACAGTGTCTTTCAATTCTTGTACTGATGGGAAAGATAACAAAGATGTAAAAAGTAAAAATGAACCGTCAGCTTCGAACACAAAAGCACAGTCCTCTTCATCTTCAGATGGATTAAAGATTGGTTTCATTGATATGGATTCCGTCTCCAATAACTATGAATATCAAAAAGATGTAAAAGCATTATTAGAAGCGAACCAGAAAAAGGCGGAATCGACATTAAAATCAAAAGAATCAGCTTTTCAATCACGCTATCAAGCATTCCAGAAAAAAGCAGTTGCATTCCAAGAGAAAGCGAGCAAAATACGTAGCCAAAGTGAACAAGCTGCTTTAGAGACAGAAGCAAACAACCTTAAAAACGAGGAAGCAGTTTTGGCAAAGCTTCAAGAAGAATATCAAACCGAACAGGCCAAACTGAGCCAAGAGTTCCAAGATTTATTTACAAAACATACTCAAGAGTTCAATGATACTATAGAACACTTCCTACAAGAATATGGTGAAAAGAATGGTTATGATTTACTTTTAGGCAAATCCAGTTCAACTGGTGGTGTTTTATATGGTAAAGATGCATACGATATTACAAATGAAGTGATAGAAGCTATGAATGAACGCTATAAAGCCAATAAAAAATAATAATACTTACTATAATTAAGAGTCACATCATCAATTAGATGTGACTTTTTTGTATGACTAAATACCTTTACATAACCCATTCCAATAAATATAGTATTATGTTCATGAGATTATTATATGCATCAATAACATTATTTATATTTAGTATAAACTTATTTGGCCAAGATGTAAAATGGAATAGTCCTAAGGCCTGCAACCCCATATTACCAGGATATTTTGCAGATCCCACTATAAGAAAATTTGGAGACACGTTCTATATATATAGCACTACAGATGGAACAGGTAATGGATATGGACCATCGCAAGTATGGATGTCTAAAGATTTTGTGCATTGGAAAAATGTTCTGATGAATTGGCCTACCACAGAAGTTGTGTGGGCTCCAGATGTAGTTAAGGCATCAGATGGGATGTTCCACTACTATTACTGTACACCTTGTGAGATACGAGTTGGTGAAAGTAATAGTCCAATTGGTCCATGGAAAAATCGTCTCGGGGCATCAGATGCAGTTTTGGTTCCCGACCGTTTTGTTCATAATGCTATAACATTAGATCCCATGTTGTTTCACGATGATGACGGAAGTGATTATTTGTATTTTGGAACATGGGGAATATATAAAGGATTTGGTTGTGGTGTAGCAAAGTTGTCAAAAGAAGGTAAATCATTCACAGATAAAAAACTCATTGAAAACACTGAAATAAAAGATTTTTTTGAAGCTCCATTTGTTTTTAAAAAGGACGGCATATACTATTTTACTTATTCCAGTGGCTCATGTCACGATGACACATATCGTGTACAATATGCCATTTCAACTGTTAGCCCTATGGGTCCCTATACATATAAAGGATGTATTCTAAAAACCAATTCAGACGGTAGTGTACATGGCCCTGGACACCACTCCATTTTATTTGAGAATGGTAATTATTATATAGTATATCATCGTCATAATATTCCACAATCTATTCATGGGTTTAACAGACAGATATGCATTGATAAACTAGAATTTGATCAAAATGGGAATATAAAACCAGTTATACCTACTCATTCAGGAATAGATCCATCAACAATAGTATCTCGAAAGTTCGAATTGGCAGAGAATATTGCCTATGGAGCAAAAACAATTGCTTCAAGTGTTTATTCCAAAGATTTTAAAGCGGAATACTCTGTTGACGACAACAATGCTACATTATGGAAAGCAAGTAAATGTGGGAATCCCGAATGGTTGCAACTTGATTTAGGTGAAGAAAAGGAATTTAATCAAATATGGATACAATTTGAATATGCTACATTTTTCTATCAATATAAAATAGAAATAAGTAATGATGGTAAAATATGGTCTCTTTATTCAGATAAGACCAAAAACACCAATCAAGGTTCCCCAATGATAGAAACAGGTCAAGCAAAAGCTCGATACGTTCGCTTAACCATAACAGACACACAAAAAAATGGCCATTTCCCAGCAATTTGGAATATCCAAGTATATAATTCCCAGCCAGATAATGATCCCAGGAGTGTATTACCAGATGTTGAAATAGATCAAGATGCTCTTTTAGAAGGTTATCCATGGATTCACGAAAAAGATGTATCTGAAGCCGACAGACTTTTTACAAAAAAAATCAATCATAAATTGATTTCGATTAATGCCTCTGATTATAATGTTGGGAGTGTATTGAAAAAAATCCTAAATGATGGTATTGAAAGTGAATTTAGTAGTGAATCCGGAATAGCTGTAGTTCCTAAATCTGGAAAATATGCATTCAGATTTGATGGACAAACAACTCTTCTGAGTAATTTCATTCTGCCCAAAACTGTGAGTTACAATTCGCCATATACTATAAATGCCTGGATATTAAATCCGGAAATTGGTAGCATGGAATGTGTTGCACAATTTACCCATTCAAGAAAAGATTTAGCAACAATTGAACTTCGAAATGGAACAAGTAGTAATGAAGGACTAATAGCTCACAATGCATCATTCGAAAATAGTGGTGCATCTGAATCCCTAATAGCTAATGAATGGCAATTTTGGAGCATAGTTTACGATGGCTATACAGAGAGTATATATTGTAATGGTACATTAGTTTCATCCAAGAATAACTTCTTAATGTTAAGTCCTGAGGGCAGAATCATAATAGGAAATTCATTTAGAGGTGATATACCATTTGATGGTTATCTTCACAGTTTAGATTTCTATGATCGTCCACTTGATAATAAAGAAATTATTGAATGCTATCATGCACCTTCGTGTTATACAGAGGAAGAGGCTTCACAATTTAGTGCATTAAGTAAACTAAACAAAGAAAAAATTAGATTTAAAATAACTCCAATTAGTCCAGACCAGGCAGTTGTAAAGTTAGAGAATACCGGGACGTCTAAATTGGATAATAATTTACATGAATTCTATTTTGGAGATTCAAAAGACAATATGCATAGAGCTGTCAACAATGAAGTTATTATTAAAACAGATGGCCGTTCAAGAACAATATATGGAAAAGTTTGCGATGTATTTGGCGGTTCTACAAAAACAGTTAAGGGTGTAGTAAAAACAAAAAGTAGAGATTTTATCAATTTGTCACCCCAATTAAGCATACCATTAACATCAGATGGGAAACTCAAATTGGAATCTAATGATACTTACTTAGAATACGACTCTAGTAAATCTGGTCCTCTATCTCTGGTAGATGTACAAGGAGATTTTGTTCTTGAATGTAAAGTAACAGATATGACTGGTCTATCCCGTCGAACCACGCCTAGCTATAATGAAGGAGGAATTATTATAGTTGATCCATTAGATCGCAATCATCACAATCTGATTCATTTAGGAGTATTTCCTAATTATAATTGTGGTAATATGTTAACAATAGTTACACGTAATGGTCGTCCACAATATAAAAATGATAAAGGCTGGAATTACCATCCATATCTTCAATTAGAACGCAGAGGTGATTTAATCTATGCACGCACTAGTAAGGATGGAATTAACTGGGAAGAAATGCCTAATTCTCCTATAAAGAATCAATATGGCGATAAACCTATAAAAATTGGACTATACCAAACAACATATACCAATAATCATGCTTATATGACATTTGACAATATAAATATATGGAAAAAGAAATAAAAAAAACATCAATTCTTTTTTATTTCATAAAAATAAACTAATTTTGCAATGTCATTGCGGCAATAGCTCAGTTGGTAGAGCACTAGCTTCCCAAGCTGGGGGTCGCGGGTTCGAGCCCCGTTTGCCGCTCATTCCTTATAGGTCAGATGGTTATAACAAATAACTATCTGATTTTTTTATAAGCTCACCCAAAGGTAGACTTGCATGCAGACATGATAATCACAATGCATTTCGAGGCACATTCAAGATAAATAAAAGCTTAAAACATAAACGCCATTATTTCTTTAGACGAATACAACGAGACGGTTTCCGAGATCCATTAACAATTCAATTTAATTGTTTGGTAATAATTATAACAAAACACTTTGTTATAAATATTTTTGCGTAAATTTGCATTTATTCTACAAAATGGATTTAAATTAAAGAGAATTATTTAAATATTAATTAATAATAGATGAATAAAGAGTCACTAAAGGCAATTGTAGTTGGCGCCACATCGGGAATCGGTAAAGAACTAGTAAATATATTAACAAAAGAAGGATGGGAAGTTGGTATCGCTGGCAGAAGAGAGGAAGAGTTACAAAAAATGCAATCTAAAAATCTTAACATTGTCGCCACAGAAAGCATAGATATAACTCATTCAGACGCAGGAAACAAATTAATTAAATTAATAAGTAAAACTGGTGGAATGGACTTATATTTTCACAGCAGTGGCATAGGTTATCAAAATCGAACATTGGATATTGATAAAGAACTAATCACAATAGAAACCAATGCACTTGGAATGGTCCGCATGGTTGATACAGCCTTTCATTATTTTATTAGACATCCAGAGAAAGATGGAATTATATCTGTAATAAGTAGTATAGCCGGTACAAAAGGATTGGGTCCTGCCCCATCTTATTCATCTTCAAAGCGCTTTGTAAGCCATTATTTAGAAAGTTTAACACATCTATGCCATATACGTAAAATAAAACATATTAAATTTATTGACATTCGACCAGGATTTGTTAATACTCCACTAATTAATGATGGCACAAAATATCCTATGCAAATGTCTGCATTGTATGTTGCAAACAAAATACATAAAGCGATTAAGAACGGTAAATCTATAGTTACTATAAATTGGAAATATAGAGTTTTGGTATTTTTATGGAGACTGATTCCACGCTGTTTATGGGTTAGAATAAAACTATGATAACAATAGACTAATGAGAATCGGTATTATTAATAAAGAATTATTTAAATAAAATATAAATAAAAATGTTTATTTGTAGTTTTTCTGATTATTGTTCGTCTAATAGTGTGATAAATAAAATTTAAAATAAACTAATAAAAATGAAACGTATTATATCATTGTCATTGATATTAACATTGGCAATTACACAAGTAAATGGTCAAGTAAAAAATGATTCATTAGTAGCATCTTATGACACAATTGACTGGGACAGATATCTTGATCAAGTAACAGTGACTGCAGTAAAGCCATTAATTAAGATAGAAGCAGATAAAATGACTTACGATGTTTCTAATGATGTAGAATCAAAGTCCTCAACAGTCTTAGACATGCTCCGCAAAGTTCCAATGGTAACAGTAGATGGTCAAGATAATATAACGGTTAATGGTTCATCATCATATAAAGTATATGTAGACGGCAAGCCAAATCCAATGTTTTCACAAAATGCATCACAAATATTTAAGATGATGCCAGCTTCTGCAGTATCAGAAATAGAAGTGATAACTAATCCTGGAGCGAAATATGATGCAGAGGGAGCTGTTGGTATATTAAATATCAAATTGTCAATTACAGATGGTGGTTCCTCTGCCATTGAAGGAATCACAGCAACGATTCGTGGCGCCGTAGGAAATAGAGGATATAATGGTGGTGTGTCGTTTACAGGTCAGGAGGGTAAATTGTCGTTATCTGGAAACATAATGGGCACATACCAGCGTATATCAGACATTGAACATGTCAATGAGCGCAATGTGCTATCCGAGAGTTCTCAATTAATTCAAACTCTGAAAACTACACAGCGAGTTCACTTTTTGATGGGTAACATAAATATGAATTATAATCTAGATAGTTTAAATACAATCAGTGCGTCATTTGAATTAAGTGGTTATCAGATGAAAGGAGGGTATAATCCAACCGTAGAATATAATAGTCCATTTATGCCTTCATATAAATATCAATATGAAGGTGGCATGAAGCTTAGAAATGTTTCATACAATCTATCCGCCGACTGGCAGCATTTTTTCAATACATCAAAAGATAAATTTCTTACCATTTCTTATTTATTAAGTCATTCTCCCCAAGAAAGTGAGACCACACAAATTTATGATTTAACAGCTGGCACTCCAGATATATATAACCACAATAAACCTAAGTCTTTAGAACAGACTATTCAATTAGATTATACCATGCCACTGGGAACAGGACAGACATTGAATCTGGGCAGCAAATTTATTAATCGTCGCAATAAGTCGTTATCAAAATATTATGAATTAACAGAAGGCTCAAAATCATTAATTGACGATAATACATTAGATTATAGACATACATCAAATATTGGTGCAGCCTATGCCGAATATGAAGCGAATTTTGGCATTGCATCAGCTAAAGCAGGTTTAAGATATGAACATACTTGGCAAAACATAGAATATAGACAAGGTGTTGGAGACGATTTCAAATTAGACTATGGCAATCTTGTTCCAAGCTTAAGTTTGAGTTTTCGTCCAAGTATGACAAAAAATATTGGATTAACCTATAATATACGTATATCTCGTCCAGGTATTACCTATTTAAATCCATACATAGATAGAACCAATCCAATGAATATAACATATGGTAACAGTAATCTAGACGTTGAGAAGAACCATAATATTGGCATATCGTATGGTTCATTTTCAAATAAGTTGATGTATAATATATCCTTACATCAATCATTCTGTAATGACAGAATTAATAATTATTCATATTACGAAGATCAAATGTTATTCACCACCTATGGTAATATTGTAAAAGAGCGCAACAGTTCTTTAAGCGCCTTTGTAAACTGGCTAATATTTTCGAAAACACGATTTTTGATGAATGCAGAAATTGGTTATGTTGATTTACGTAGTTCACAACTGGAACAAAATAATCACGGTTGGTCAGAAAGTCTTTTTGTTGGAATTCAACAAACTTTACCATGGGAAATTAAATTAGGTTTAAATGGAGTTGTTAATTCAAAAAATTATAATTTACAGGGATGGTCCAGTGGATTTAGATTATTAATTGGTAGTTTGAGTAAATCATTTATTAATGATCGACTTAATATATCATTGCAAGGTATAATCGGCTTAAACAAAGGATTTAAACTTAACATAGACAACTATAGTGAAGGTAAAGATTTCACAAATCTACAGACTATTCACGTTCCAATCAGTCAGTTTAATATCAGTTTAAGCTACACTTTAGGTAACACAAAGGTTAAAGCTAGTCGTCACAAAAGTCGCATAGAAAATGATTTCACAGAACGCAAAAGTGAACAAGAACAAATGAATACAGGCACATCATCAGGTTTGACAGGCATAGGTCAGGATATGTAGTTATAAAAAAAGCGGAACATCCACTTCTATAGAAGATAAGCACCTAAATCCTATGAGTTTAACAATCCGTAAGTCGAAGGAATCAGATATACCGTCGATGCTGGAAATGGTATCAGAATCTCGCAAGACAATGCGTGATAATGGCAATATTCATCAATGGAGTGATTCATATCCATCCTCTCAAACCATGATGGATGATATTAACAATGGCGTAAGTTATATTATAGAGGATAATGGTCAACCAGTAGGTACATTTGCCTTTATCGAAGGCCCAGATATAACATATAGAAAAATTTACAATGGTTGTTGGATTAACAACACGATGCCATATTATGTCATCCATCGCATCGCATCCCTACAGCGTTTTCATGGAATATTTAAGACAATGATAGACTATTGTTTTTCAAAAACAAACAATATACGAATTGACACACATCATGACAATAAAATAATGATTAATTTGCTAAAACGCTATGAATTTATATATTGTGGTATTATTCATCTATTGAATGGAGATGAACGCATAGCTTTTCAAAAAATAAAAAGTAGAGATTAAATAATAACATACAAATTTCACAAGCTTCAACTTATTAAAAAAGACGATACAATAATATAGCCTAATTAGGGAATCAGTTTAAAAAGATAAACAAATACGATTATTTAACATGAATACATACAATTAAGAACTTACGAAAGTTGTATAATATCATATAATAGAATCATAATATTCCTCAAGTTTCATCATTTCATCACGATATTGTGCAGCTTTGACGAAATCCAGTTTTTTAGCAGCCTCTTTCATAAGTCTTAAATTATTATCAATAGCCTCCTTCACTTGTTCAGGAGACATAAGACGTATAATAGGATCCTCTGCCACTTTATGTTGATGCAAATCCTCAATATATGCATCTTTGCAATAGTCAATTGACTGATTATTATTAAATCTACTAATAGCTTTCTTAATTTGTGTAGGAGTGATTCCGTGCTCTTGATTATAATTCATCTGTTTTATTCTCCTTCTCTGAGTTTCCTCAATAGTCTTCTTCATGCTACCAGTGATGGTGTCAGCATAAAGTATAGCCATTCCATTAACATTTCTGGCAGCCCTTCCAATAGTTTGTGTTAATGCCCTGTGACTTCTTAAAAACCCTTCTTTATCTGCATCAAGGATTGCCACGAGGGATACTTCAGGTAGGTCAAGTCCTTCACGTAATAAGTTAACACCAATAAGAACGTCAATTTCCCCTCTCCTCAATTCTTCCAAAATTCGAACCCGTTCAAAAGTATCAATATCACTATGAACGTAATTACATCTAATTTCATAATTAAGGAAATATTCAGAAAGTTCTTCAGCCATTCTTTTTGTAAGAGTGGTAACGAGCACTCTTTCATCACATTGCACCCTTTTGTTAATTTCTTCCATCAAGTCGTCAACTTGATTCGCAGTAGGCTTAATGACAATCTGTGGGTCTAATAATCCTGTCGGTCTGATAACTTGTTCAGCTACCACACCTTCCGATCGGCTTAATTCGTATTCAGCAGGTGTAGCACTTACATATATAGTTTGATGAGTCATAGTTTCAAACTCATCAAAAGTCAGAGGCCTGTTATCAAGAGCGGCTGGGAGCCTGTAACCATATTCTACCAGTGTCTGCTTTCTCTTTCTATCTCCTCCGTACATTGCTCTTATTTGAGGAATAGATTCATGACTTTCGTCAATAATAGTTAAAAAATCATCTGGAAAAAAATCCAAAAGACAATATGGTCTTTCACCAGGTTTTCTACCATCAAAATATCTACTATAGTTTTCTATTCCAGAGCAATGTCCCAATTCACGAATCATTTCCAAATCATTAGTAACTCTTACTTCCAGTAGATTCTTTTTAGCATAGTCACCTATTTGTTCATAAAAATCCAATCTTTCTTTCAAGTCATTTTCAATTTGCCTTATTGCATTTAATGTAGCATCTTTAGATGTCATAAAAAGATTCGCAGGATAGATAGAAAACTCGTCATAACTGGTAATTAAATAACCAGTTGCAGCATCAATCTCACAAATTTCTTCTATTTCGTCCCAAGCAAAATTAACCCTTATTATTTTGTCGTCATATGCTAGAAAAATATCTATAATTTCACCTTTAACCCTAAAATGGCCTCTTGTCAATTCCATATCGTTTCTTACATATTGACAATCAACCAGTTTTCTTAAAAAAACATTTATATCAATAGACTTACCCTTTATAACATGAATTACATTTTCTGCAAAATTTGTAGGAGACCCCATTCCATAAATACACGATACCGAACTGACGACAATAACATCACGTCTTCCTGACAACAATGCAGAAGTAGCAGAAAGCCTCAATCTATCAACTTCTTCATTGATGGCTAAATCTTTCTCTATATATGTATTAGTAGATGGAATATATGCTTCAGGCTGATAATAATCATAATAACTAACATAGTATTGTACCGAATTCTCTGGAAAGAAATGTGTCATTTCTTCATAAAGTTGATGTGCAAGTGTTTTATTATGACTTAAAATCAAAGTAGGTCTACCAATATTTTGAATAACATTAGCCATTGTAAAGGTTTTTCCCGATCCCGTCACTCCAAGCAAAACCTGTGCTTGTAGTCCATCTCTAATTCCGTTAGTTAATAGTTCAATTGCTTCTGGTTGATCACCAGTAGGCTTATATTCAGATGTTAACTTAAATTTCATTCTTCGACTTTAATTATTCGATTATCAGTATCCTCATCATTTTCTTCACCAATAACATATCTTTTATAATATGAAATTATAAGTGTGGTTAAAGGAAGTGCAATTATAAGACCGACAAAACCAAGGAGCACACCCCATATCGATAATGAAAGCAGTATTACTGCCCCATTCAAACCTGTTGCATTTCCCATTATTTTAGGTACAAGGAATCCATCCTGTATTACTTGAACTACAGCAAAGACCAATAATGCAGCAATAAAAATACCCCAAAAGTTGGAGTGAGTTTCATAGGCCTCTAAAATAGAAAGAATCACAGTGGGTACCAATCCCACAATTTGAAGGTAAGGAACAAGATTAAGAAAACCAATAAACAAGCCCAAAGGAATAGCCATTGGAAATCCGATAATGAGAAACCCTATAGAAAAAAGAATACCAACACAAAGTGCCACAAGCGATTGTCCTCTAAAATAGCTATTCATACCCATTTCAACATCCGAAACCAGACCTTTAACAAACTGTCTATGTTTTTGGGGTACAAATTTTATATATCCCTTGGTCATATTGTCGTAATCCATCAGAATGTAGAAAAGGTATATAAATGAGATCAAAGACAAAACTACTCCGATAACAGCATCAATAGATGAAGAAATTAATGAAAACACCTTTGGAAGGACAATACTAAAAATATCAGATATATTACCAACATTAAAAAGTTCCTTATATCCTTCTTCGGTGGAATTAATATAAGGCATAACGTATTCAGTGAAGAAATCAGATATGTGATTATCTTCAATATATTTTACAATAATATCTTTAACTTTAGATAATTCTTCAATAGCTGGAGGAATAATCATCCAAGAAACTCCTGCAATTAAAATAAAAAGAACAATAAAACAAATAATAATTGCAATCCATCTAATTTTAACATGACATTTCTTTTGAATAAAGTTAACAAAAGGATTAAGCATATATGCAACCAACCATGCCACACAAAAAGGTATTAAGACCGAACTCAGTTTTTTTATTAAAAAGAACACCACAATACACAAAAGTGCGACACATAGCATTCTAATAAATTTATCAAATGTAATATTTCCTTTATTCATTTTTTACAAATACTGTTTACAATCAATAATTTACAAAGAAAGATTCCCAAATTTTCATTACAGAAGACAAATTATGCGTCAATATCTCCTCATTTCGAGTGAATACTTTATATTCACGCTTTCGTTGCTGGTTTATATGTTTTAGAATATTTTTATTTGTAACCTCAAATATTTCCAAATTATAGTTAAAGAAAAAAGTATTAACAATTGGCAAAGGTTCTTCTTCTGGATTATGAATATATGCAGGCATAAGATCAAGAGATAATTCCCCAAAATATCCTTCAATAGTCAATGATCCCATAGAACTAATGTCATTATAATTTTGTCGTAGTTGACATTTATCGACAGTTTTAACTAGAAGAATTTTTCCTATAGAATCTTCATGTACAATTTTTGCAAAAACGTTTCCAATAGACTGATATTTATCCCCATTCTTAAATTCCACATATTTAATATTGATAGGATCAGCCTCCATCAACGTGTCATTCATAACGTACACTAATGTATGTTTACCAATATGAATATTACAGGGATATATAGTTTTCTTATTGAAAATCCCAGTAACAATAGTAGCCGGCATAAATTTTCTATTAACATAAGGCCACATCCCAGTAGGTTTCCAATCATTGCCGTTACTAATATCCCCATTATTTTGTGCAAAAATATTTAAATTAAGATGCACCCATAAAAGTGTTAAAACAATAAAAATAAATCTTTTAAAATTCATTTAATCCCAATCTTAAAAAGGAATGCATATAGCAATCTTATTTGACCAATATAACCAAATATTTAGTTAAATTCCAAAAGTCAGTTGGATTAATAATTTTGAGAGTGTATTCACCCTTAGAGTCTTTAAGTAGTGAATAAGCATTAGATGGATGTTTAGACAATATTTTAGCAGACTTTGAATGTAACGGAATTGTATTTATATTTCTTATATCAATTTTTGTAAAATAATTTCTATCAAAATTCGCATTTGTTAAGATTTCTCCGTTAGACAAGATATTACGTTGTTTTAGTTCGGATTTAGTTCCAAACACATAGTAAGCAGTGTTAATTTGAGCATCTTGATTGTTAACAATTTGTTCTTTAATATGGTTTTCTTGTTTAACTTTGTCGTTTTCCTCTTTAATTCTTTGATTGTCATTTTTAACCAATGTGTTTTCTTCTTTAATTGATTGGTTTTCACTTTTAATTTGCTGATTTTCAGTAGAGACTCTTATATTTTCATCCTTAACTTGTAAATTTTCATTTTTTATATTCTTATTTTCAAGTTCCAAATTATCAATCCTTTGGCCCATTACACCAATCTGATAATTTTTTTCTTCCAACTCATTTTTTAATTGTATGATTTCATTTTGTTTAGCCTCTAATTGTACTTTAAAATTATTTATCATAGATTGCAATTGTTCTGAGCTAAGATCTTTATCTTCAAGTTTTTTTTCAAGAGCCTGAATCTGATTTTTGTTGTCATCTAAAATATCTAATATAAATTGCAAATTTTCTTTAATGTCGGCAGTTGGGTCTGTTGCCATATTTTCATTGTTAACATGCTCAAATGTTATTTTATTTATTCTATCCTCAGCTTCAACAATCTTTGAAAAGCCCTCATTCACTTGATTGATAGAAGAAATAAGTTCGTCATACCCATTTTTAAGATGTGTATTTGCTTTTTCTAGAGAATCAATAATTTGGTTGTTATTATCATTCTGTTTCGTCTGACAAGATATACAACAGCAAATCAAGAGAGAGAGAAAAATATTTCTATTCATATTACATTTAATTTAAGAATATAAGTATTAGTTATTTTTATATTATTAATTAGAATTCTTATATTTATTCTTAGATATATTAGGTTCTTTTATAATTTTTTCGGCATTATCTTTACCAGCTACAACTAAAACAAATTCACCTTTGGGTTGGTTGTTGTTGAAATGATTAATAAGAGATTCAATAGTGCCTCTAACCGAACCTTCATGAATTTTTGATATTTCTTTTACAGCAACAATTTTTCTATCTTTACCGAATACTATAGCAAAATTTTCTAATGTTTTTATTAATCTATGAGGTGATTCGTAGAAAATCATTGTGCGTTTTTCATCCACTAACTCATTTAATCTCGTATTTCGTCCTTTTTTAGTAGGCAAGAATCCTTCAAAACAAAATCTATCATTGGGTAATCCGGAATTTACGATAGCAGGGACAAAAGCAGTTGGTCCAGGTAATGTAGAAATAATAATATCATATTTTGCACATTCTCTAACAATCAAAAATCCAGGATCGCTAATTGAAGGTGTACCAGCATCAGAGATAAGAGCGATGCTCATCCCTGATAAGAGTTTGTTTATAACGTTTTCAAGAATCTGATGTTCATTAAATTTGTGATATGAAATTAATTTATTCTGTATATCAAAGTGATTAAGTAATATTCGTGACGTTCTGGTGTCTTCCGCCATAATCAAATCAACTTCTTTCAGAACCCTTATAGCTCTAAAAGTCATATCTTCTAAATTCCCAACAGGAGTTGGTACAATATATAATATTCCCATAAAACAAAATTATAAAATAAAAACGAAACATGTGCACAATTTAAAAAATTTAACATAAAGAGAATAGTATAAACTATCTATTATGGTAAGATAAAAATAGAATTTTATCATAAAAATTGATTAAAGTAATAAAAATACATTTTTAACGTTGAATATTTGTAAATTTAATTATAAATTTGCAATATAAATAAAGAACAAAAAAATGCAAACAAAATTTTGTCCTAAATGTGGGAAACAATCAACTGAGGATGCTAGATTCTGTATTCATTGTGGTAGCAAAATACCCATTATTGAAATGCAGGAAACCAATGAAATAGAGTCATCAATAGAAACCAAGGAAGAAAGTACTGATTATATTATATCAGATTCACAATCTAACTCATCAAAAGAATCTGTAATAGAAGATGAATTGCAATCTAAATCTTCTAAAAAACGTAAGAAATGGCCTATTGGTTATCTAATTTTTCTTGTAATAATATTGATTATTTTATTATGGCTTATAAACAAAAAGATGACAATGCAGGACCCTCCTCCAATGCATTCTCTGCCAAATGAACGTCCACAAATAGAAAAAACATATATACCAGCAGATAGTTTAGACAGTTTGTCATTATATTCTGTTTCAGAGGATGAATTATCATTATTGTCTCCTACTCTACCACAAATAAACTTAAATCCAGTAGTCCCCCCCCCATCTATAGAAACCGATGAATATTATGATGACGAACCAGATAGTTATGATTATGTTACCCCATCCATCCCATCGGAACCAAAACCCGCTCGTTCTTTACAATTAACAACAGAGCAATCCGTTAGAAACATACTTGTATCAAATCGTTTTATAGACCCAATAAGTTCAGACGTATTATCTTTCAGAAATAATGGCAATTTATTACTTAAGAATGGAGATACAATAGCAGTAGATATGGAAGTTCAGAATTTAGCACCCACCTCAGCAATTCTAAACTATTATAATGACAACAACTCATGGGATATTCACTTGGATATATCTGGTCCAACAAAAAAACTCAGCTGGATGGATAATACATACATTGCAGATTAAGCATCATCTATTTTGTATTAATTATGAGCAGATTTATTAAAATAATTATACTTTCATGTGTAATCTATACAATACCTTCAGATATTAGTGCATGCTTGATGGAATATCCTTCACATAACTATTATATGATTAGCTATGTAGACAAAAATTATGAATCTAATATATTTGCTGATGGTATTAATGCATTCTGGAAATCATATACTAAAGGCACATATGATGAATACCCGCAATTCGATCAACATGGTTTAGAGGAATTCATATTATCTCAACAAGACTATGATATGCATGAATACGTCCAAAACTTAAACATTTATCTTGATATTTGCAATGAGATAGACTATTGGTCATATCCAACAGAAGAGGAATTAGAAGAGCGAGAGTCCACACTACTGGAATTAAAAAACAAGTCCATAGATTATTCTGGTTCACGTCTTCGTTCTCAATACAGTTTACTATATATGCGTTGCAACATGCTTCTTGAAGACTGGGGAGAAATTAAACGCTACTGGGAATCTACAGCTAACAAACTTCCACAAAACGTATTCTACTCAATGATGGAAAACATATATGCAGGTTCTCTTTTGCGTAGTGGCAGATTTAAAGAATCAACTTCCATTTATATTAGACAAGGAGATATTGAAAGTGTTCGCTGGTTATTAAAAGAATATGTCAATGTTAAAGGAATACGTAAAATATATGAGCAAGACGCAAATTCTCCTCTATTGCCATATTTAGTACAAGACTACGTAAATATGATTCAAGAAACACTTGACAACTCTCAAGGCACTACACCAGAATCCCTTTTTAGACGTTTTCAGACTTCATTAGAATGTATTCCATTTTATTGTTTATCGAAAGAGGTTGTTGAATCTGGTAAAAGTAAAAATCCATGTATGTGGTCAACAGCATCAGCAATGTTGTATTATTTAAACGGGGATTTAAAAACATCAAAACTTATATCTTCTGAATCATTACAATTAGATGGCGATGAGCGAGTGAAAGACAATTGCCGATGCGTTAATATACTTATCAATAGTAGTGACTCTGCTTGCGATAGGAATTGGCTTGTCAATGAATTACTGTGGTTGGAGAATAAAATTAAAACCGAAAATACACATAGCTATTGCTATAGTAATGCCTATGAACGTATATTAATGAAATCATTAGTCCCAATATATAGTTGTCCTACATCTCAATATCTAGGATTAGCAGTTGCAGGATTATATAATGAGCTATTAGTATCCAATAATGAATACAACAGTCGCTCTCCGAAATATAACCCAGAAAATGGTCCTTCAACCTGGAATGACGATTACGACAATGAATACATGCAAGAATACATATATCCCTTATCAGCAAAATCATGCTCTAATTATTATAAATTTCTAACATCAAATCACGAAGATAAACTATCTTCTCACATATGTTCGAAGGTATATAAAGACTCCAACTTCTTTAATGATTTAATAGGTACTAAATATTTGTCAGAAGGTAATTTTTATTCAGCTATAGAATATTTAGAAAAAGTTGACTTATCCTATTTAAGTAAGCAGAATATTAGTAGCTATATGCAAAAAAGAGATTTTTCAAAAGAATGTTGGTTTGTTAATCAACGCTGCGATGAAAATATAGAAGGAATCAGTTCTTTTAAGTTCAGTTCAAATCCCAAGTTGGAATTTTGCCGTTCGATAATCTCATTGGAAAACAAATTCAATAAGACAAGGAAGTCAGACGACAAATATGATTTGGCCTATCAACTGGCATGCTACTATTATCAAGCCTCCCACAAAGGAGATTGTTGGTGGTTGACTTCATATTTTAAAACCAATAACGACGAATATTATAAACATCACAAGAATATAAGCTCGACGGATTACATAGAAAAGGCAAAACATTATTTAAAGTATTGTTTGTCAAGCAAATCCATAGAAATGCAATCAAAATGTCAATACGCACTTGCTTATATACCAATTGACCCATGGGCAGACTCTGAATCAGACTATACAGATGGTAAGCTTATAACAACTTATGTAAATCCACATCCAGAATCATCCCAGTACCAATATTTGTCGATGCTAAGTAGTTTTTTTGACTCTCACAAATCAGAATCACCAGACTATATTAGCAAATGCGACGTGTTAAAACAGTTTCGTAAATTAAAATGGTTCTCAGAGTAGTTGTAAACTATCAAAAGTTTTTTTAAAATATATGAATACAAAATGGTTAAGCCAATATTTAATAATCTGTTTCAGCAGCATTAATATCATACTCACCCTGACTGGATTGTCCTGATAAATATTCCTCAGATTCAGCCGAATCATTTGTCTCAAAAGAAGCATTCACATCCTCTTGTAAATAATTCTCCATCTGCGATAAAGAGTCTTCATATTGGTTTTCCATTTCTTTGCTTAATTCTTCCTGAATAGAGTTTATCTTATCAACTATCAATTTCTCAATTTGATTTTTCTTATTTTCGAATTGTAAATAATGATTCTCATTAAGTTCAACACCATTATATTCAGAAGAATTACGAATACTATCAATTTTGCCATAAAAAGATTCTTGTAAATCCTCAAGCTCTGAAGTATTAACACAATTATTAACAATTAATTGTGTTTGATCACACAGAGTCATAAGATTACCAAATAGTAATTGTTCAAGTTCTGATAGATATTGCTTTTCATCTATTTGTACTTCTGCGGTACCATCATTATTTAACGACGAAGAGTTAAATTTTAAAATTCTCAATTTCCAAAGAAAGAAAAGAGAAGTAGCTACTAATATAACAAATATTACTAAAGACCATACACACCCATTTCTATTCTTCTTTGGTTTATCGTTATTATTATGTTTATAAATGGTCTTTTGATTAAAAGAATTATTTTCAACCTGTTTGGGATAAATAGTTGATATTTCATTTGTATTATTGAAGTGCGTATTATCAATTATACCATTTTCCATATAGTCGAAAACTTGCTTTACGTTAGAAGGTCTGTTTGCAATTATTGGTTGCATCAACCATCTAATAAGGTCTTTAGTTTTACTCGACACATCGGTATTATAAATAAAAGCACTATTACCTTTATTTAATATTTCAGATGCAAACGGAGGTTTGTTGGCATTAATCAGAAAAAACAAAGTTGCTCCAGCTGAATACAAATCTGTCCATGGACCTAAATTATTAAGTTGTTGCTGTTGTAATTCAATAGGTGCATAGGCTGGTGTATAGGTTGCAACAGTGTTGTTTGATATAGTTTGTAGTTTAGACGCGCCAAAATCAATTATTTTAACGAGCCCAGAAGTATTAAGAATAATATTAGCAGGCTTAATGTCCAAATGTAAAATATTTTTAGAATGGACTTCATGCAAAGCATTAAGTATTTGCAAAAAAATGTTTTTAGCATTAAACTCCTTGAATGGTGTCATTCTTGATTTGACCAAATTATCAAGAGTATTTCCCTCAATAAATTCCATTACATAATATGCAGTAGAATTTTCATTAAAGCTATCGTAAACTTTAACAATATGAGGATTGTTAAGGCAAGCTAATATTTGAGCTTCTCTCAAAAACTTTTCCTTTTGTTCTTGAAATAAATTTAGTTCTTCATGGTTTTTAACAACAACATTGAAATCAACATCATAATCGTTAATACTTTTCATAAAGAATTCCTTTACAGCAATTCTCGTGTTATTATTAATAACAATAGCCTCATACGTATTACCAAATCCACCAGATGCTATATGTCTTAAAATTTTATATGATTTTTTGAGAATGAAACCAATAGGTAGCATAATAATACAATATAATATTGATACAAAGATATAAATAATACGTTTAAAAAAGATAATTTTTATGGATAATTAATAAAAAAGCTTCAACAAAATGTTGAAGCTTATATTAATTAAGATATAAAATAAATTTATTTTTTTGCAGCCACTTTATATCTATTGAGGAACTTATCCACACGTCCTGCAGTATCCACAAGTTTAGCTTTTCCGGTATAAAACGGATGTGATGAAGAAGAAATTTCAAGTTTTATCAATGGATATTCTACACCCTCATATACTTCTGTCTCGTTAGACTTGGCTGTAGATTGTGACAAGAAAACGTCACCATTTGACATATCCTTAAAAAGAACAGGACGATAGTTCTCTGGATGAATACCTTTTTTCATTTTTTTAAATATTTAGTTTCTAATTGCTGGTAACAATTAATCTGTGTAATGGTTTTAGAATGCAAATTTACTTTAAAAAAAACAAACTAACAAAAAATAAGAGCTTTTTTTACAAAAACTAATGAAAAAGAATAATTAAATAAAAAAAAAGTTATAAAAAACGATAATAGAAGTCAACTATAGTTTAATTATAAAAAAAATCAACATTTAATATTAAGCTCTTTAATGATAGCAGCGATTTCTCCCATGGTGTTAATTTTGGCTGGAACGAGTGGGAGTCTTAATTCATTTTCTATAAGTCCCATATTATTCAGCATTGCTTTTACACCTGCTGGATTTCCATCAACAAAGAGTAGTTTAAATAGTTCTGTAAACTTATGATGAATAGTCAAAGCAGATGAAAAATCTCCACTTAATGCCAATCTAACCATTTTACTAAATTCCTTTGGCAAAGCATTTCCAATGACACTTATTACCCCATGAGCCCCTAAAGTTAAAAGAGGAAATGTAATAGCATCATCACCCGACAGAACATCAAAGTTGAAAGGTTTATTCTTAATAATATCATCTATTTGTGTAAAATTACCGCTAGCTTCTTTTATAGCAACAATATTATCACAATCTCTGGCAAGTCTAAGTGTTGTTTCTGATGAAATATTTACCCCAGTTCTCCCTGGTACATTATATAATACAACAGGTAGGTCTGTAGACTGAGCTATACTTTTGAAATGTTGGTATATCCCTTCTTGCGATGGTTTATTATAGTATGGACATACACTAAGAATTCCATCAACACCTGAGAAATCACCATTTTTAAGTTCATCAAGAACAGAATTTGTGTTATTGCCTCCGCACCCCATTAAAATAGGCACACTACCATTTACAACTTCAACTACAAGATTTTTAATTATCTTCTTTTCCTCTACACTTAGACAAGGTGTTTCGGCAGTTGTTGCTAAAATGCAAAGAAAGTCAACGCCATTTGACAATTGATATTGTAATAATTTTCTTAATGACACATAATCAACATTACCATTAGAATCAAATGGTGTGATCAGTGCTGTACCCATCCCCTTGAACTTGTTGTGCATAATAAATATAAATGTTTACAGAAAATATTATTTCAGAAAGATTGTAAAACAATTGATAGATTGACAAAGGAAATAAACATTTGAAAGAATCAAACAAATAAAAAATAATTATTAAAATAATAATTTCAAAAAAAGCCAGCAATAAGTGCTGGCTTTATAACAAAACTATAAACCTTATTGTTTGTTTGTGGCTTCATTATTTGTTGTCTCTTCTGTTTTTTCAGTAGAAACAGGAACCTTATTGGCTTTATCAGATGATGTCTGCTTAGAATTCTCCACAGCAGGTGTTTGTTCATTCTTTTCATCAGGTTTAGCGCCCTGTTCCTTATCTTGTCCAGCAAGAGGTGTTTGTTTATTTTGTTGTTGTGCTGCAGGTGCCTGTTGTGTAGGAGGAACTACGACAGATTTGTCATTATTATTGTCTTTTGCAAAAGCAGCAGACGCAATACAAAGAACTACCATAACAGCTGCAAGCGTCCAGGTGGCTTTTTCGAGGAAATCTGTAGTTTTTCTGACACCCATTACTTGATTAGATGATGAGAATCCAGATGCCAGTCCCCCACCCTTACTTTCTTGAATAAGAACAATACCACATGTTAAAATAGCTACAATAATAAGTAGCACGATAATTAAAGTATACATTTTATTTTATTGTTTATTATTTACAATAGTTTCCAATAATCTCAACTGAGATGCAAAGTTAGTATTTTTTTCTGGATTATTCAAACAAATAGTCTTTAATATTTCTAAAGCTTGCTGATATCTTCCTTGTTTTATATAAATATTAACAATATTTTCGTTAAACACATCATCTGAATCAGAATAATCATCATTAATAGGTCCTATAGGTTCCTCGTCAGAATCATTAAGTTCGTATCTTTGCTTTCCTTTATTTTCTTTTATAAAAGAATCAATAATAGAATCTTGTTCGTCCGCCTCCATCATATTATCCTCCTCGGCTGGAACATGTTCATCTTTCATTTGGAGGAAGGATGCATAATCATTTGTTAGTTCTGCTACAGTAGGTACTTTATGAGGTTTTGTTTTATCATTATTTTGAGGTAGTTTTGACAAGAACTCATCTATGAGTGAAACCGTTCTGTTTTCATCTGTGTCAATAATCGCTTTATCTTGTTTGTTATTTTCAAAGTCATAGTTTTTCCCCTCAATAACATTAAATAAAGCTTGTCGATTGGGAATCAACAGACTCGCCTTGGTTAATTCTTCACTCAGATTGTTTTCATGAAGTTTATAAAGATTAATTACATATAATAATCGTGCTGTATGATAGAAAGGGAAACGCTCAACGGTATTTCTAAGTTCCCTTAAAGTCATCGCATTCAGTTTGTCTTGATTATCAATTAAAGCTATTATATCCATAATAAATCAAAATAAAACCTATAGCCATTGTTTTTTTCTAAAATAGAAAAACGACATAACTGTAATTATAACAGATATGATAAGAGCTAATGGAAATCCCCAAGACCAATGTTCCATACCATTTATAAGATTCATACCGAACAATGATGCAACTAATGTCGGAAACATAATAATCATGTTTAATGATGTAAGAAGCCTCATGACCTTATTCATATTATTATTAATAACATTAGCATAAGTATCCATCGTTGATTTTAAAATATCTGAATAAATAGCAGTAGTTTCTCTGGCTTGTTGCATTTCGATATTTACGTCTTCGATTAACTCTGCATCCAATTCATCAACCGGCAATCTAAACTTCAGTTTTGACAATAGATTTTCATTACCTCTAATAGAAGTAGCAAAATATGTAAGACTATCTTGCAGTCTTGAAAGGTAAACTAAGTCTTTATTGTCAATTTGTCTGTCCAAATCACGTTTAGCCTTTTCAATCAGTCCGTTAGTTTGTTTCAAGTATTTAAGATACCAAACCGAAGCCGACAAGAAAAGCCTAAAGACCAAATCTGCGGCATCAGAAAATCCTTCGGCTCTTTTTTGCTGATGATTTATAAAATCAATCATCATTCTGGTTTCCTGTTCACATACAGTGACTATAACATCTTTTTTTATAACAACTCCCAAAGGAATTGTAGTATAAGGAGCTCTGGATGTAGTAGTTTTTAAATGAGGTATACGTAGGATAATCATTAGCCAACCATCATCAATATCAAAACGGGCTCGCTCGTCTGTATCTGATATATCTGAGAGGAAATAATCAGGCATCCCCAATTCATTAACAAGAAACTTAACATCATTTTCTACTGGACACGTAACTTGCACCCAGCATCCCGATTGCCAATTATCAATATGGCAAATTTTCCCTTTAGTATTCCAGAATGAACGCATATTTCTGAATCTTTACTAATTAAATTGAGATAATCATAACAAACAAGGTAAAGATTCAGACAGAATCTTTATCCTAACATTTCAAATAGTTCGCCGGATAATCGTCCATAAACAAAAAATTTGGTTTTCAACTGCAAATTTACATTTTTTTTCTAAAAAGAGCAAAGTAACAATAAAAAAAAGGAGAAATAATCGAAAAGATGTATACTAAAAGCTAAAAAACATAAGAATATTAATCCATTAAAAAACACAATAACGTCATCCAATGATGAAATATATTAGTCAAATACTAAAGGAATTCAGTAATTGGCATATAATTAATATTCCACACTTTTGCAACAGGATGATATGTACAGACTCCTTCAATCATATTAACACCTTTTGCCAATGCCTTATCCTCAATACATGCCTGTTTCCATCCTTTATCAGCTAAATCAAGAACATATTTTTGCGTTGCATTAGTCAAAGCGATAGTTGACGTATTCGGAACTGCACCTGGAATATTAGCCACGGCATAGTGAAGAATGTCATTAACGAAATAAACTGGATCGCTATGAGTGGTTGGCTTTGAAGATTCAAAACATCCCCCTTGGTCAATTGCTACGTCCACTAATACAGTGCCTGGTTGCATCATACTCAGCATATCAGTAGTGATAAGTTTGGGAGCTGCATCTCCTGGTATTAGAACCGAACCGATAATAACATCTACATCTTTAATCTCGTTCTTAATATTATGCACAGAAGAAAAAAGTGTATTAACATTATCTGGTAGAATTGCATCGAGTTGCCTTAGACGCGGTAAAGAAATATCCGTTATAACAACATTAGCTCCCATACCTGCAGCGATACGAGCAGCTGCCTCTCCAACCGTACCTCCCCCTAAAATAAGAACCTTAGCAGGTTTAACTCCTGGAACTCCAGCCATAAGCTTACCTTTTCCGCCTTTAGTTTTTTGAAGATAATATGCTCCATTTTGAACAGCCATTCGCCCTGCAACTTCACTCATGGGAGCCAGTAAAGGAAGTGAATGATTGTCAAGTTCTACAGTTTCGTATGCAATACATACAGCTCTACTTTTCTGCATTGCCAAAGTCAGTTCAATATCACTAGCAAGATGGAAATAAGTGAAGACGATCTGTCTTTGCCGAATAAGAGAATACTCAGATTTTATAGGTTCCTTTACCTTGACAATCATATCAGATATATTGTAGATATCCTCAATATTCTCAAGTATTATAGCCCCGACATTTTTATATTCTTCATCTGAAAATCCACTAGCTACACCAGCGAAATGTTGAACATAAACACTATGTCCATGTTTTATTAACTCATCTACACCGGCAGGTGTCATACCGACGCGATTTTCATTATTTTTTATTTCTTTTGGCACTCCTATTATCATTGTATTTCAATTTAAATGGTTAATAAACAATGTTATTTAGAATTAAGTGGTTTAAAATGAGAGATTAGCGTGTATATGAAACAGACTTTAATCCATCTGACGTGAAGTTGATTTCAATAGGTTCTTTCGACTCTTTCTTTATGTAAACAAGTATTTCGCCTCTATAAGCATTGTGTTTATTATCTGTATAATCAGACATATCAGAGTTATTTGATGCCTCCATCCCTAAAAGTATTGCATCTCCTTTAATATCACAAACAATCTCATTATTTGCCATTTTAACTTGATTACCATCAATATCCTCAATAATCACTAACAGCTGAAGGAAAGTTGCATCTTGAGGATTATCATTATAAGCTAGTCCTTCATTGGTGAGGTCTTTAACAGACAGCTTTACAGGTTTTCCCTCATTACAAACAGAATATTTAGCGACAACAATTCCATCTTTATTCAATGCTTGTGCTTCCAGTTTACCATGTTGATAAGGGATGGTCCACGAAATTCCTCCTATAGTGTCGTTATATTGCTTTAATTCTCCAATTTCATTACCATTTAACATAAGTCTTGCTTGTGGTTGATTAGTATAACATACAACCATTACCTGTGAGCCATTTTGATAATTCCAGAAATCCATTGCTTCGATATTGAAAAAATTTCTTCTTTGTCTTCTTTGCTCATCTCTATTATTCTCCTGTCTGCGCTGTTGCCTGATAGGCATAGTGCCAATATATATCATAGGTACTTCAGCCCATAGAGACTGTCTGAACCATCCTCTTGGTTTTTTGAAATTACCAAAATTAAGTAGGCCTGTATTTAATCCTCTTGAAGGCCATTTTCCTGATTCACCAAGATAATCAGTTCCTGTCCATACAAATTGTCCAAAAATAAAATCCTTATCTCTAACAGCTTTCCAAGCATCGTATCCAACACCAGTTTCACTACCATAAATTATTCTATTAGGATATGTTTTATGGTCCTCATCATATCTGTTTTCAGTATAGTTATATCCAACAACATCAATTACGTCAGGATAAATCGTTTGATTACTCATTACCACACCAGCAAGGGCACCTGTTACAGGCCTAGACATGTCATTGGCACGAATCACATCAGCCAGTCTTTTGGCAATAATTCCAATTCTTTCAGCATTAGGAGCTTCTGGTTTATAACCACCAAACATTGGTTGATTAATTGATGTGCCATCAAGAATTGGGTGTGAATATGGATCATTAGGGTAATCTACTTCATTTCCAATACTCCACAAGAAGATAGACGGATGGTTTCTGTCTCTTCTCACCATATCTGCAACATCAGTGTCAATCCACTCTTCAAAGAAGTCGAATGTGCCATCATATCCAGGCTTACCATTATTCCATCCTGTAATCCATTTTCGCTTAGGGAATTCCCACTCGTCCGATGCTTCATCCATAACCAACATTCCCTCTTCGTCACATATATCATATAGTACAGGAGCCTGCATGTTATGACTCATCCTTATTGCATTTGCTCCCATAGTTTTCAATGCTCTAACACGCCTTCTCCATACTTCTTTCGGAACTACAGCGCCTAACACTCCTGCATCATGATGCAAACAAACACCTTTAACCTTCATATTTTTGCCATTAAGTTCAAATCCATTATCAGGAGTAAATTTTAAGGTTCTAAATCCGGCAGAAAAACATGTATTGTCAATTATTTTACCTTTATATTTTAGGTCAACTGAAATATTGTATAAATATGGATTATCAACTGACCATAGCATAGGATTAACAACCTTTAGTGAAGTAGTTATCAAGTTATCAGAAGTTAATGACAAATGGTTAATAGTATTTTGGGAAACAACGCTATTATTTTTGTCAGTAATAAAAACGTCAATAGTGTAATCAATAGAACTAACAGGTAAATCATCAATTCTTATGTCAATATCAATCAAGGCAGTATTATTTGATATGCTATTAAGCCTATAATTAGTCCCCCATTGAGAAAAGTGGACTCGCGGTGCCTTAACAATATAAACGTCCCTATATATTCCAGAACCAGTATACCATCTTGAATCAGCCATTCGGGAATGATCAACTCTAACAGCCAAAACATTGTCGCCTTCTTTTAAAAATTTAGACATGTCATATAAAAAAGACACATAACCATTAGGACGATTGCCAACAAGGTTTCCATTGAGATATACTTCGCTTCTGTTATAAATTCCTTCAAAATAGATGTATGTTAAAGGATAGTCTTTATCTTTCCTATAATTAAAATGTTTCCTGTACCATGCAATTCCTGCCGGAAGATATCCAGTGCAACTTGCGTTATTCTGCGAAAGTTGGCCTTCGATAGACCAATCGTGTGGTAGAGATAGTTGTCTCCATTGTTTATCATTAAAGTTAATAGATTTGTATTTATCATTATCAGATAATTCGAAAAGCCAATTATCATTGAACAAAACCGATTTGCCAAATCCAGGACCAATAGTTAAAGCAAATGAGTTAATAGAATTAAATATAAGAAATGAAAGTAAAGCAAGAAATCTCATAACACTAAATAATTAATTAGTTAACAATAAAACTCCAGATTGAATCTATAATAATGCAAATATATAGATTATTTTTAATAAATTTGTAAAAAAAAATAAAATTATAAGAAAATATTTCAATGTCTGAAAAGAATAGGCTTCACGATTCCCTAAGAAAATTGGTGTTGACATATGGTCAGGATATTTATAAGAACTCAAAACTGATAAACTATCTTAATGACTACTGCCATTTTGACCCTCCTGCCTTATATCATATAATGAAGACAGTGTTATCCGATGGGTATGCATCAAAACTTCTCGATGAATCAAAGAACAAGGATTGGAGTATATTTGTACAACAATCTATTGGCAAGCTTCAAAAACAATATGGTTTTCAAGGTATATTTCTGAATTATTGTTTTCAAAGCCTTGCATTTGGTATTGGCCTATTTCCTGCTATCAATCAGCGTCTGTTGGACGAGGTTGAAGGAAGATTGCCTGTATTCGTTCCTCAACCTATGCCCAAACAATCACAGCCAAATAGTGGACAACAAAATGCTAACCAACAGGTTAATCAACGTCAGCCGGATTCTAAGCAACAACCGACTATCCAAAAACAAAAATCACCACAACCACCTTATACTCGAAAACGCACCTATCCTCCAGGATGGGTTCCTCGCAGCACAAATACCAACACAAACATTCCATTTCCACAGAATCAAATCCCCCCAACAAACAATCCATCAACTTCAAATTCATTTTATGGCTGTGGATCAGGTTGTTTTGATGACATATCAAGTATATTTTCAATAATTATTTTCATTCTATGGATATTAGTTCAATGTAGTTAAGCAAGTAAAATGAAAAAGATAATTAGATTTTTGAAAGAATGGACATTACCGAGTGCGATAGTAATAGGAACACTTCTATACTTATTATTTTCTAAAATAGATTATTTATCAAATGCTGGAGATTATTTTGGCAAATTCTTTGATATAGTATTTCCCTTTTGTGTTTTTCTTACTCTGTTTACAACCTTCTCGAAGGTTGACTTCCACAAGATGCGATTAACAAAATGGCATTTTAGTTTGATGATATGTCAAATAGTATTATCCTCTATAGTTATCGGTTCTATCATATTTTTTAGATTAGAAGGCAATACTAAACTAATAATTGAGGCATTACTTACGTGTACTATAGCGCCATGTGCTGTTGCAGCCCCAGTAGTAACATTCAAATTAGGTGGTGACATTAATACGATGACAACATATACCTTAATTTCAAGTCTTTTGTGTTCAATAACCATTCCCATCTCTTTTCCCTTAATAGAAGGTTCTTCTCAACTATCTTTCGTTGAATCCTCAATACTTATATTGGAGAAACTTTCAATAGTAATATTATTACCTTTAGTATTAGCTTGGTTAGTGCGCCACTATGTTAAACCATTATATAAATATATAAGCCTGCATCCCAATATAAGTTATTATTTATGGGCATTAACTTTGGCAATCACTACAGGTGTGACTGTGAAAAATATAAATCATAGTGAATGCAGTCTGTTTGTGTTGTTACTAATAGCATTGGTATCTTTCCTAATGTGCGTCATACATTTTGGAATTGGAAGAATAATGGGTAGAATATTTAATGAAAAGATAAATTGTGGACAAGGAATGTTCCAGAAAAACACAGGGATGGCAATATGGGTGTCGTATATGTATTTAAATCCCGTTGCATCAATTGGTGCCGGTTGCTATGTGTTATGGCAAAACATTATTAATTCATGGGAGATTGCCAATCATGCTAAATTTAGTGATAAAGTAGTGGCAAAAAAGTAAAACAAGAGGGACTACTTCAAGTCCCTCTTGCTAAATATTTCATTTTATAATATCAACTTATTATTTTATCTTACATATTTTACAGGTGTAACAAAGAAAACAGAATTAATTTTGTATGATTCTTTATTATCATTAGTATAACTAGCATTAATTTCAATTGTTTTCTTAGACAGTTTCATGGTTGCAACGATATTACCCTCAATCTGGAAAAGAGGGTTTTTCATATCAGATTTATCAAATTTATATGTAATTTCACCCTTGCTCATGTTTTTCCATTTCCAAGTACCAGTATATACTTTATTAGTGAAGAAGAATGAGACACGTCCATTATTGGCAAATCTGATTTTTTCTAGAGAACCAAGAGCAGAAAGAGTATTTCTGTCGTTTTCAGATATGACGATATCATGTTTATCTTCTAATTCGTTAGCAATTTCTATTAAGTTAGTAGTGTTGAACGTACCTCCAACAGTAGCTTTATTACCACTTTTTGTTGCTTCAATAAGAATCTTATTAACCATCCATTCACGAGAAATATAATTAGTCATATCTCCTGAAGTAATACCACCCTTTATAAATTTACCAGCAAGAATTCTAGCGTCTTTTAATCCTTTAAAATAAACAAGAGCACCAGCATCTTGGAAATCAAAATCAGCAAAATCTTTAATACTATATTTCCCGTTGTTGCAAGTATAATCAAATTCTACATATTGGAAATCAAGTTTTTTAACAAGGTTAACTTTTCTTGGTCCTGCTTCTTCTGTGGATATAATACCCTTTATTGCAGATAAAGCATCTTGAAATTTAGCGGACTTCCCTTTTCCGGAAGCTCCGACGAAATCATCAAAAATTTCCATCAATCCTTTACCATCAGTACCAAAATCAATTAAAGTAGGAACTAAAGTAGCTAAACCTCCATCTAAACCTGCCGCTTCAAGAATTTTAACAAGATTATCAAAATCAGGCTTACCATCGCCTTTAAAGGAGCCGGCATCATCCATTAAGCCAGGAACCTTTAAATCAGTTGGAATATCAGATGTCTTAGACCCATTGTCGTCACTATCACTACAAGCAGTGAATGTAAATGTTGCAGCCAAAGCTAAAGCAACGAAGAAAAAATACTTTTTCATAATTTAAACAATTTAGAAGTTAAAAATATTTAAAATAATACTATTCAAACCTAAAAGATATTAAACATGTACTTCACGCTCAAAACAGGAGAAACAGATATTTTAGAAAGAGTTTTGAGTGCTTTTTTCCCTTCGGCATCATCTATATCCTCATCTTTAAGCTGTTGGTAGCTGCCTTCCACAATATCATATCCATACACCTTAGGAGTTCCCCAAAATTGTACACCAAGATCAAAATTGAAAGCACTTTTACTTTTAGCGCTTACAGCTCTTCCAAATCCAATTCCGACATAAGGTCTAAAATTGTTAACCTTAATATGTGCATGTGCATAACCATCTTCAAAGCCGAAACGCTTGTCACCTAATTTGATAAAACAACCATTGTATTCTTCGTTATATTCGTCATTAACAGCAGATATTAATCTAGAATTACCAATGTAGGCACCGACTGTAAATCTAAAAGAGCTTTGAAGGAAAGGATGAACATCAAACAAGAATTTAACTGCACTATTTTTTAATGTAGCTTTAACGTCTGCATCTCCCTTATATTCAGATTTTCCATCTACCCATTTGTAAACTTTAGCGCCATCAAAAGTCATGTTAAATGGAAGTATTGAGTAACCAGCTCTTAAGTTAACATAGTTTCCAATAGGTGTAGCCACTTCAAAACCAAATCCATCTAGAACTCCAATAGAAGGTCCTACCGATAGATGATTGAACAAGTTTCTATCTTGTGCATTTACATTAGTTGCAAATGCAATAGTCATAAGTAAAACAAAGAATGTTTTTTTCATAAGCCCTATAATTATTATTGAATGAATAAAATTGACTAAAATAAAAAAGTTTGTGTTAACATTATTCTTAATGCAAATATACAAATTCAAATAAGACCAAACAAATTTTTGAAAAATATTTTTAAGAAAAGAAATTAAAAAAACAAATAAATAAAGTAATTAAATTAAAGAATGTTATAAATAACATAATAATAGACGAAAAATAAGTAAAAAAGTGTAATTTTGCAAAGATATTCAAATAAAGAATAAAAAGGTTTAATTATTTGACCCCAATTTTAAACAAAAGTTTATTTATTAGCAGAAACAATGTTATTAAATGTTATTTATTTCTTAGCAGGATTATTTTTAATTATAAAAGGAGCTGATTGGCTTACCGATGGAGCATCAAGTATAGCCAGACGTTTCAATGTTCCTTCATTGATAATAGGATTGACAATTGTAGCATTTGGTACAAGTGCTCCAGAGTTGGTTGTCAGTGTGATATCCAGTATAGAAGGGAAATCAGACTTAGCTATAGGTAATGTTGTTGGTAGCAATATGTTTAATACTTTAGCAATAGCAGGGTTAACAGCATTGATATATCCAATCAAATGTCATAAATCCACAATTAACGTTGATCTTCCTGTATGTATATTTGCGTCAGTGCTACTCTTATTAATGGTTAGCGATACATATATCTGGGGAAATCAAGATGTAATATCAAGGCTCGATAGTTTTATTTTACTCATTATCTTCATAGTATTTATTATTTATTTAATAAAAAGCAGTCAATCACAAAAGTCCAAGACTTTAGAGTCAAATATCTCTGAAGATAAATCATCAATTGAAGAAATGTCGATTATCAAAGCCGTTTTACTATTTATAATTGGTTTGGGTTGTCTTATATTTGGTGGCGACAGATTTGTTGATGGCGCTTCAGGCATTGCTTTGGGTTTAGGTATAAGTCAGTCAACAATTGCACTTACAATAGTAGCTGCAGGCACATCATTTCCAGAACTAGTCACTTCGATAATAGCAGCTCGTAAGGGTGACACAGACATGGCATTAGGAAATATAATAGGCAGTAATATATTTAATATATTGATGATATTAGGAATTTCCGGTATAATATCTCCACTAAGTTTAGGCAGTGTTAATCATTTAAACATGATTCTTCTTGTAGTTTCTTCAGTAATGATGTTTATATTCGGTAAATTCGGAAAGAAACACCATTACATCACTCGTTCCGAAGGTATATTCCTGACAATTTTGGCTATTTGTTATTATATATATATAGTCATGTTTAGCTAACCAAGGCACACTCCGAAGGAACTTATATATAAATGATTATTTAATTATAATGTAGCAAATCCATCAATGTGTTTAGTTATCTTATAAATATATTTAACTTTGCAAATAGATACAAAAGTTATTATGGAAGCAAAGACAATAATAGAAATCAGAGATTTATCCACAGGTTATAGCACCAAAAAGGAAGAGAAAATTGTTGGTGCACATATAAATGCCGAACTTCACGAGGGCGAATTTGTATGTCTGTTGGGAGCAAATGGCACCGGTAAATCAACATTATTAAAGACTTTAGCAGGTTTTCAGCCAGTTATTCATGGCGAAATCATTGCACAAAACATACTTTTGAGCAACTATAATCCTAAAGAGTTGGCTCGTGTTATTAGTGTTGTATTAACCGACAACACAAAACTAAATAACATGAACGCTTACGATGTTGTATCAATGGGTCGTAGTCCGTACACAGGCTTTTGGGGGCATTTAACAGAGAATGATCACTCTACTGTTGAGCGTTGCATGGAATGGGTTGGCATATCTGAATTGAAAGAACGCAGGATGGGTCAGCTGAGTGATGGTGAACGTCAAAAAGTAATGATAGCCAAATCCATAGCTCAACAAACACCTGTGATTTTGTTAGATGAGCCAACCTCATTCCTTGACTATCCCAGCAAAGTGTCTATGATGCTTATGTTGAACCGCCTGGCAAAATCTAAAAACAAGTCTGTATTGATGTCTACTCACGACATTGAAAATGCTTTACAAATAGCTGATAGAATCTGGATTCTTGACACAGACAAAGGTCTGGTAAGCGGTATACCAGAAGATTTATGCAGAGAGGGTTATATTGATAAGTATTTTGTAAGCAAAGGCATGTTTTTCGATCAAGAAACCTGTTCATTCTTCTTGAAATACAAGACAGCACGTGAAGTAATTGTTGAAGGAGATGAAGACAGCATAGACTATCAATTAGTACGTCGCGCACTTATAAGGAGGGGAATTAAGCCAATTCGCAGTATGAAAGAGGCAAAACTGCCAGGCACACAAAAGGGTGTAGTAATACAGGTTCCTGGTGATGGCACTTATCGAATGATAGACAACAAAGTAGAGACACTGAATGTGAACCGTATAGAGCACATTCTCAATATAACGACAAC